>WBZR01000254.1_pt1 | contig 90249 bp, 97 predicted proteins | sample 5204231 | NCBI WGS metagenome assembly WBZR01 (sample SAMN12412403, study PRJNA552823) | activated sludge metagenome | isolation source: activated sludge from anammox sidestream of wastewater treatment plant... | place: USA: Virginia | collected 2017-08 | reverse complement strand
CATTGAGGATGAAGTTCGCATGCCGCTCGGCGAGCATCGCACCACCGATCCTATAGCCCCGCAGGCCCACCGCCTCGATCAAGAACCCAGATGGGACGACACCGCTTGCCCGGAGCCGCTCAGGCAGGCCCGGTAGCGAGTCAGCCAAGCCCTGGTCATAGACGTTCTTGAAGAAGCTCCCGGCACTGGCCGGAGGAGGCTGTTTCCCAATGCGCTGACGCTGATAGTCTCGTGCGTCGTCATAGATGAGCGCAGGGGTGCCCGGCTCGAGCTGGAACCGCAGTCGAAGCACGATGCAGCGCCCCGCGTCGCCGCGCCGAAGCCTCGAGTCCCGATAGGAGAGTTGGAGATCCTCCGGCCCGATCCAACTCCGCACCCCGTCTTCGACAACCTCGACGCCCGTAATGAACTCCGCAATGCAACTGCGGTAGGCACCGGCGTTGCTTGCCAACGCCCCCCCCACCGTGCCTGGAATGCCCACCGCATAGGAGAACCCAGCCAAACCAGCCTGGGCCGTCTTCAAAAAGAGGTCCTGAAACGCGGCCCCGCTGTCGGCCACGACCTCCCCACCTGGGCCGACCTCGATGTCAGAAGTTCGGTTGAGAAGCGTGAACCCTGGTACTCCTCGGTCGCTCGGCAACACGTTGCTCCCAGAGCCGAGGATCGTCACTTCCATCTCGTTGGCGTGCAGGTAGGCCGCAGCAGAGGCTAGAGCCTCGCGGTCGCGGGCGCAGTAGAACTGCTCTGCCGCCCCGCCCGCCCTCAGCGTGGTGAGCGGGGCGAGTGGCCTCGAACGTGTAACTTCCTCTGGCTTCATCGGGGCGGTGCGGCCGGAGGGTACTTGCCCGGCTTGGGGGTGGAGATCGTTGGCTCGGCGAGATAGTCCGGAAGCACCCCCGCGGGGTCACCCCAGACGAGGGTGTCGAGGAGGGAGGACGCTTCGCGGGCGAAGGGGTAGCACCCCAAACCCGAAGGGAGGCCATATCCGGTCGCGTCGCCGGGGTCTGTAACGAGCACCGGAGGGAGACCGGGAGCACGAAGCCACCAGCTCCCCTTCTTCGCAGGGATTGCCACGGGCCCTGTCCGGCTCACGAGATCGAACGCCGAGAGAGCGGCAAGCTCCAAGCCCCAGGCCCAAGCGAGCGACTTTCCCAGGGCCATGCCGGTTCGGACCGCGGTGAACCCTCCTGGGCCCACGTCCACCGCGATCCGCTCAGGCTTCTCCCCGGCGAGGGCTTCTCGAACGAGTTCCGTTATCCTGGGCGTGGCGGCTCGCGGGGAAAGTTCCGAAAGCTCTCGAAGTACGACTCCCGAGGGGTCGAGGCACGCGACGCTCGTCATGGGAGAGGAAGTAGAGATCGCAAGGATCAATCTGCAGCCTCGACGTAGAGGCTCTCCACGAGTACCTCCACCTTTGCACGATCCGAGTTCCAGGCGGCAGTACCCGCCCCGCGATAGCGCAGCATCCAGAACCGTTGTCCGCAGACCCCCGCGAAATGGCCCACGACGAGGGGCCCTTGGTCGCCCTCGCCCGCGCGCCAGATCGAAGCCACGGTCGCGCCGGAGCGGGCCGTCCTGGCGCGCTCGTCCCGCCTGAGGCTCACTTTCTTGAACTCGGTCAGGGCACTGGCTGCGGTCTCTTCGAGCTTGGGCCCCGCGATGTTCCCGTCCCCTTCGAAAAGCTCGATGGAGAACAGTCCCGAGGTTCCGTCCGATCGGAGAGTGCCGTCCTCCGCCAGGGTCCACCCGTCGAGCAATTGGACCACGAGCCCCTTGAAGGGCACACGGGCCCCAGGCCGAAGCTCGGTCACGACCGGATCTGGCTTTCGGAGCACGATGGTGGGCTTCTCCGGCTCCGGCTGGAGCTCGGTCAAGGGCTTGGAAGGATCCTCGCCGCTAGGGAGCAGGCCCGAGTTCGTCCTCAGCGTCAGGAGCGCGGACCACCAGGCCTGCTGTGCCGTCTCCGCTTGATCCGCTGGGGTGTTGAGCCGGAACTGCATCTTCTCGGGGGTGGCCGAGTAAAGCAGGCCGACGAACGTGACCGTCTCCCGTTCGCCCTCCTTGTAGGCGAGCTTGGTGAGCAACATGGGCACGCCCAGGATCTCCTCCTCCCACTGCCGCTCCACCGTCCTGCCCATGGCCTTGTTCACCTCGTCCTGGAGGGACTGCCACTTTTCCGCGGTGTCGCGATAGGTCGCTGAGAAGAGCTCCACGTGCGCGAGCTTGCCGTCCGCCAGCGGAATCTCGATGAGGGTGAAGAGCCGCTCCTTGGAGACCCGCCATGCCTTCGGGTGCTCGAAGCTCAGCCCGAGCGCCTTGTCGCGGAAGGTGGTCGTCTGCGGTGCATCCTGGAGCAGGAGGGTGCCGAGCATCAGTGTGGCTAGCATGTTCTTGAGTTACGGACGAACCATGCCGTCCGGTGATTCCCCGTTCCCTGAAAGTACCCCACCCTGGTAGCATTTCCGCGTGTCGCCTGGGGAATCCATGGAGAGGGAGATCCGCGAGCAGAGCGGAATCCTCGCCCGGAACCTGCCCAAGTACCGCGAGGCCGCCACCTCGCAACTTGCGGGCCTTCGGCCCCGCGGGGTCGCGCTCATCGCGCGAGGAAGCTCGGACAACGCCGCCCTCCTGGCCCGTTATCTCATCGAGACCCACTTGCGGATCCCGGTGACGCTCGCCGCACCCTCGGTGCTCACCCGATACGGGGCGAAGGTGGACTACAGCGGGTTCCTGGGGATCGGGGTATCGCAGAGCGGGGCAGGCCCGGACGTGGCCGAGATGCTCTCCTTGATTCGGTCCCAAGGCGGTTCCACGCTCGCCTTGACCAACGTGCCCGGAAGCCCGGTCTCCCGGTCCGCGCAGGCGACGATCCTTCTCGAGGCAGGCAACGAGGCGTCCGTAGCCGCGACAAAGACCTATACTGCGTCCCTGGCCGCCCTTTATGAGGCGGTGCGTGCCCTCGGTGCCGCGCTTCCGGAGCCGCGGCTCCCGGACGACGCATGGATCGAGGACTGCCGCATTCGGGCCAAGGCGGCGCTACCAACCCTGCTCCAGGCTCAAGTGCTCATCTCGGTCGGCCGCGGTTACCGGTACGCGACCGCGTGCGAGACCGCACTCAAGCTCATCGAGTGCGCCCTACTGCCCTGCAAGTCCTACTCCACCGCCGACTTCGTCCACGGGCCGCTCGCGCTGGCGGGCACGGGCGCCTGCATCGTATCGTTCGGCGAGCTCGTCGCGGGCACCGAGGGATCCGTGATCCACGCCCCCGACCTGGGCGATTCCCCAGATTCGCCCCTGCTCGATGTTGTCTTCGGACAGTGGCTCGCGCTCTATGCCTCCCTCGCCAGGGGCCTTGACCCGGACGCTCCGCCCAGGATCACGAAGGTCACCCAGACGTACTGACCGCAGGGACGTCGGCCCGCCTTCCGCTCGTGCACACATAGGAGCCGAACGCGACGAGCGCGAGCCCGACCCACTCCATCGCCTTGACCGGGTCGCCGAGCAGCACCCAACCCCCGATCGCGGCCATCGGAGGGATGACGAACTGGGTGAGCGAGGTCATCGCCGGCCCCACGTCCCGCAGACCTCGGTAGTACGCGCCGAACGCCAGCACCCCCGCGACCACGACGAAGTACCCCATCGCCCACCACGCTGTGGGAGAGACGGACGCGAACTCCGTGTGAGCTAGCGGCACCAGGCCGTACACCGCCATCACCAGCATCGCTGCCGGGAAGGAGAGCGTAAGGGCCTGCAACGGCTGCTGCTCGGGCATGAGGCGCCGATAGCAGATCACCGACCAAGCCCAAATCACACCCGAGACCGCGACGAGGGCCGTGCCCAGAGCCCCGCCGCCACCCTCGCCGCCTCCCACCGACATCGTCACCACACCGCCGTACGCGATCAACGAGCCCACACCGAGGCGCCATGTGAGCTGATCGTGCTTGGTGAGCGCACTGAAGAGGATCGTCCAGACTGGCGACGTCGCCAAGGCGGCGGCGGCGTGGGCCGGGTTCGCAGTCCGCATGCCTTCGAGGAAGACGACCATATACGCACCACCACCCCAAAACCCCGCCACGTTCGTCTCGATGAATTTGCCCTTGGGATAGCGGAGCGGCACCTTCGCCACCCAACACCACACCACTAGGAGGGGAACCATAAGGAGGTACCGCAAGAGTCCGCTCGCGGGGGCGGAGAAGCCTTGGTAGACAAACTTGATGGCGGTGAAGTTCAACCCCCACGCAAGGATCACAAAGACCAGCGATGGATGCAACAGCGCTCGGCCTGGGGACACGGGCCCAAGTATCCCCCTCTGGCGAGCGCCAATGGGACGTGCCGAGCGATTTGGGTTATGATTGCGGCATGGTCCGCGAGAAGGAAAAAGAACTCACGATGAAGTTGATGGAGCTGAAGCAAGAACTCGCCAAGGCGCGGGAGGCCGAGCCGCTCGTTCCCATTCAGGACTACACCCTGGAGACGCTGGACGGCCCCAAGAGATTGTCCGAACTCTTCGGCGATCACGACGACCTCCTTGTGATCCACAACATGGGCAACTCGTGCAGCTATTGCACCCTGTGGGCCGACGGGCTCAACGCCTTCCTGCCCCACCTTTCGAGGCGCACCGCCGTCGTGCTCGTCTCGCCGGACGATCCTGAAACCATGGCCCAGACGGCGAAGTTCCGAGGGTGGAACTTCACGATGGCGACCGACTCGGCCCACGAGATGACGGACGCTCTGGGCTTCTGGGTGGATGGAGGTGCCTACCCGGGCGTTTCCGCGCTTGCCAAAACTCCCGAAGGCGTCGCGCACAAGAACAGCACGTTCTTCGGCCCTGGCGACGATTTCTGCGCCGTATGGCCGTTGCTCGAGCTCCTCGAGGGATCCTCGGAAGGCTGGGAGCCGAGAGCCGCAGACGAGCCTGCCTAGCGAGGGGTCGCCACTACGCGAAACCCTGGTTCGACGTCCATGGCGCTAACCTCCCACGTGAGCTCGCGCACGATCCCAGGGCCCTGACGAACGTCGCTGAGAAAGGACTCCAGGACCTTCTCGTCGCACTCGCCGAGCCGGATCTCCACCGCACCGTCCTCGCGGTTCCACGTCTCACCATCGAGCCCGTGCCGCAAGGCCGCCTGGGCGACGTGGGCGCGAAACCCCACGCCTTGCACACGACCTTGCACCACGACCGAGACGGAGGCCACACACTCATTCTAGGCCAAAGCGACCGCGCCGGCGTGTGGTTCGATTCGCTGTCAGCCGGTGTAGTCCACAGGGCGCAGGTAGCCCACTCCGACCGCGGTCGAGCTTAGCACCGCGTTCGTCGGGAGGTGGCGCTTCCAGTGCGTGCGGTGATGGCGCCGGAGCACGAGGTCGGCCTGCTCCCGTGAGAACCCGAGTCCGAGCAACCGTTCCCGTCCCGCTCCGCGGACGATGTGTACGAGCATCCGGTCGGCAACGTCATAAGGGACACCAAGGTCGCCCTCGTCGGTCTGGCCAGGAACAAGGTCTGCGGACGGGGCCTTGTCCAGGATCGCTTGGGGCAGCCCCAAGTGGCGGGCGAGAGACCAAACTTGCGTCTTATAGAGGTCTCCCAGAGGGTTGATCGCGGGCGTGTCGTCGGCGTGCCACGTGTAATAGCCCAAGAGTCGCTCGGTCTTGTTGGAGGTGCCAAGGACCAAGCCGCCGATCTCCATGGAGACGTCATAAAGGATCGCCATCCGACACCGTGCGCATAGGTTCCCGAGGCGCAAATCGTCAGGGTTGGCCCCCGCCGCATAGGCATCCACCATCGAGGTGATCTCCACGGTCCGCTCCTGCGTTCCGAGGCTCTCGGTGACGAGCCGGGCGTGATCCATGCTGGACTGTGAGGAGAGCCGGTATGGCATGCGGACGCAGACGACTCGCTCGGGGCCCAGGGAAATGGCGGCGAGGTAGGCGCTCAAGGCCGAGTCCACCCCTCCGCTCAAACCAAGGACGACTCGATCCATTCCGCGCTTGCGGACGATCTCGTCCCGTAGAAAGGCGACGAGGTAGCGCGTCGCGAGGTCTGGGTTGATCGCGAGGGAGAGAGGCGGGTCGGGCACCTCGGCTCGAACCACCCGCAGAGACATGGCCCGAGTCTACCGTCCCTAGTCCTGAATCCTGGACGCGCTTCCAGACGTAGGCAAGAACAGAGGTACCTATGAAAACCTACGAGTTCGTGATCGTCGGCATCCTCGGCATCGTCGCCGTGGTGACGGGAATCTGGCTCTTCAAGGCCTTGATCGGCCTCATCATCCCGATCGCGATCGTGGGGGGCGTCGGGTACGTCCTGTACCGTTCCCTCCGGAGGCGGTCGCTTCCTTGGCGTCGCCGCAGGCCGCTCTAGACCCGCCGATGTAAACTCGCGGCGTGACCCTCCTCGCCGCTCTCGTCCTGGTCGCTTCGACACGCGAAGGGCCCACGATCGCCCGCGACCCGTACGGCGTCCCTCGCATCGTCGCCGAGAACGACTCCGACCTCTATTACGGCATGGGGATGGCCGCCGCGGAGGACCGGCTCTGGCAGATGGAGAACAGCAGGCGGATCGCCAGGGGAACGATGGCGGAGATGGTTGGCCGCTCGGCCCTCGCAGCCGACACGGAGACGGTCAAGCAAGGCTACACCGACGAGGAGTACGAGGAAATGCTCAGGCAGCTTGAACCGGCGGCGCGAAACGCCCACCAAAGGTATGCCGACGGGGTGAATGCGGTAATCGCCAAAAGGCGGAGCGCGGGCTCCCTCCCCGATGGGTTCGCCAAGGCTGGGATCGCGTGTGAGCCGTGGACCGTGACCGACTCCCTGGCGATCGAGGTCCGTATGGCAAGGCTCTTCGGCTCGGGGGGGGGTGGGGAACTGAGGAACCTCGCCCTGATCGAGTACTTGAAGTCCTCGCCATCGAAAGACCGCCCGCTCGACGTTCTCGACGATCTCGCTTGGTACGACGATCCGCGCTCCATCCCCACCGCAAGCGGCAAGGACGATCCGCTGGCCACTGTCCACCCGAGCTTCTTCCGGCCCGACCGGCGCACCACCGAGGCCCACCTAGCTCGCGTGCCCAAGGTGAGCATCCTCGAGCTCCTACCCGCGATCCGCGCATCCACCGGGGAAGAGGCGAGACTGATCGCACTCTCGGTAGGAGCGCCGTTCACGACGGGCAGCTACTGCATCGTCGTGAGTCCTGAGCGGTCGCGGAGCGGTAGGCCCCTCCTTCTCACTGCCCCTCAAATGGGTCACACAATTCCCGCCGTGGTCCACGAGGTCACGCTCGATTCTCCCACGACCATGGTGAGCGGGCTCGCGATCCCTGGCGTGCCGGGGGTCGTGCTCGGTCACACGCCCTGGATGGCTTGGGGCCTGACGACCGGCGTCGCCGACACCGGCGACGTGGTCTTCGCGGACTGGGACGGGGCCGACACGCTGACCGTGGACGGAGGAACGGCGAAGATCGAACGGTTCACCCGCACCGTCCGCGTCAAGGACGCAGATCCAAGCCAAGTCACAGTGGAACGGACGGCGGACGGACCGGTGTTGCTGAAGTCGCGGGGGGCGAAGACGGTCTTCTCGCTTCGCACGAGCTATTGGAAGCGCGAGGTCGCGAGCTTTGGTGCGATGCTCGGGCTGTACTCGGCGAAGAAGCCATCAGACATCAACGCCTCAATGAGCGGTAGCAGCGTCAATTTCAACCTGTTCTTCGCCTTCAATAGCGGAGAGACCGGATGGCGGTACACGGGGCGGCTCCCGCGCCGCGCACCCGGCTTCGACGCTCGACTGCCGATTCCTGCGGGCAAGGGCGCGGCCTGGCAAGGCTTCCTCGATCCTGAGCAGGCCCCCCACATGGACTCCCCCCCCTCGGGGCTGATCGCGAACTGGAACAACAAGCCGACGGCCTGGTGGCCCAACGGCGACACCCCGGTCTGGGGCAGGCTCTTTCGCAACCAGGCCCTCCTCGAGTCCATCCCCGACGGAAAGCTCTCCACCTCGGACCTGGAACGGGCCGCATGGGAGATCGCGCGCAAGGACGACACCACGATGGCGCACTTCCTGCCCTACTTTCTCTCATGCAGCGATCCTGAGGCCGCACCCGCCCTCCCGTGGCTGCGCACCTTCGACGGCACACGCCTGGACGGCTCGCCCGGCTATCTCATTTACCGGCTCGCCGTGGACGCTCTGCGGCGCAAGCTCTTCCTCCCCAAGATTGGGAACTTGACCGGCGAGTCCCTCTTCGTCACGGCGGTTCAGCCGTCTCTCATCGCGGAGGCGTTGGACGGCCACACCCGCGTGCCCTACCTGCAAGGGCGCAAGGCCCAAGAGTTCGCCGACGAGGCACTGGTCGAGGCTTGGAAGACAATCGTGGAGCGATATGGGCCGTTCCCAGTGGCGTGGCCGACCTCATCGCCAGCCTTCCCCGCTCCCGAGGGACCGCCCGTGCCCTACTCGAACCGAGGAACGTTCATCGGCGTCTTCGAGTTGGCTGGTCCGACATACGGGCGAACCTTGTGCCCACCGGGGGCCTCCGAGTCCGGCCCCCACGCGGCCGACCAGGTCCCGCTCGCCAGGGCTTGGACCTTCAAGCCAGCCCCGACCTTCGACCACTTCAAGAAGTGAGAGTCTCGTTCGTCACCTTGTTCCCGGAGCAGGTGCTGGCCGCATTGGAGCACGGAGTCGTGGCCCGCGGCGTTCGTGCCGGCCTGCTGGAATGGGCGACGGCAAACCCGCGCGACTTTGCCACCGACCGACACCGCACCGTGGACGACGCCCCCTATGGCGGCGGTCCGGGGATGGTGTTGATCGCCACCGTGGTCGAGTCCGCGCTGAAGAGCTTGAACCTGCCCAAGGGAACACCGATCGTCCTTGCGGACCCGGCGGGACCACGGTTCAGCCAGGCCGACGCCCGGCGCCTCGCATCGAGCGGTGAGGTCTGCTTCGTCTGTGGGCACTACGAGGGTGTGGACGAGCGGGTCCGCGAGGCCCTGTGCACGGAGGCGAGGAGTATCGGGGACTTCGTTTGCACCGGAGGAGAGCTTCCGGCCGCGCTCATGGCAGATGCGGTGTGCCGCCTCGTCCCTGGCGTGCTGGGCGACCCGGAAAGCCACGAGGACGACTCTTTCGGAGGTGGGCTCCTGGGCTTCCCTCTCTATACGCGGCCCGAGACCGCCTTGGGGATCCGCGTGCCCGAGGTTCTCCTGAGCGGCGACCACGCCGCGATCGCGAAATGGCGTCGCCGCGAGCGATTGTTGCGAACCCGAACGACACGGCCCGACCTCTTTGCGACCGCCGACCTACTGCCCGGCGACCTCGGCTTGCTATAATCCATTCCGCCATGGCCAAGCAAGCGATCCTGGAAAGCGTTGCGCAACCCTTCCAGAAGACCGACCTCCCGGACATTCGACCGGGCGATACCGTTCGAGCCCACGTCAAGGTGCGCGAGGGCGGCAAGGAGCGCATCCAGATCTTCGAGGGCCTGGCCATCGCCGTTCGCCACGGGGGCATCGCAAAGAACGTCACGCTTCGCAAGCAGTCGAGCGGGGTCTGGGTCGAGAGGACCTTCCCCGTGCACTCGCCCAACGTCGCCAAGTTCGAGGTCGTCCGTAGGGGCAAGGTGCGTAGGGCGAAGCTCTACTACCTTCGCGGAAAGGTCGGCAAGGCTGCCCGAATCGCCGAGAAGCGTTGAACCCGTTCCTCTTCCTGGCCCAGGCACCCGCAGGACCCAGCGAGCTCGTCCTGACGATTGACCGCATCGCGCGCATGCCGATGAGCCAGGTCGTCTTCGGTTGCGCGATCCTCACCGTCGTTCGGGTCGTCTCCTACCTCTTCCTTCGGAGCGTCCCCCCTCACGAGCGGTTCGGGGCGAAGTTCGGGCTGTTGCGGTTCGTCAACGACGCGACCGACGCCATCGTCTACGCAGGGATCGTCGTGTTCCTCATCGTCCGGCCCTTTGGCGTTCAGACGTTCTTCATTCCTTCCGGCTCGATGGTGGACACCTTGCTCGTGAACGATTATATCGTTGCCAACAAGCTCGTCTACCGCTTCAGCGATCCCAAGCACGGCGACATCATCGTCTTCAAGCCGCCGAAAGGCGCTCTCATGCCCGGACAAGGCGACACCGACTTCATCAAGCGCCTCATCGGGGTTCCCGGAGACCTCATCGAGTGGAAGGACAAGAAACTCTATCGGAACGGGAAACCGGTGGACGAGCCCTACGTGGACTACACCGATCCCGACCTCAATGTCTTGGACAAGGGCCAGTGGCCTTCCGTGCCGCAAGCCAACTTCAAGCTCGCCGAGATCAACGGCAGGGTGATGCCCGTCCAATATTGGGGCGACATTGCCAACGCGCCAGGGAGCGTCGCCCACGTCTCGGACGAGTTTGCGGCCCAAGACCCAGACCAGATGCGACAGATGCTGAGCGCCGAGCCGGTGAGGGTGCCCGCGGGCATGTACCTCTTCATGGGCGACAACCGGAACGGATCCTTCGATGGGAGGGGATGGGGACTCGTGCCTCGATCCGACATCATCGGTCGGTCCGAGTTCATCTTCTTCCCGGCCTCTCGCTGGAGAGCCACTCGCTAGGCTTGGTGGGCTCGGTGGGGATCGAACCCACGACCAAGCGGTTATGAGCCGCCCGCTCTGACCACTGAGCTACGAGCCCCCGAGGCTGGGCGAGTCTACCTATCCGCCGAAAACGCCTACCTTGGCCGAAAGGCACGGCGGTCGTGCCTGGCGGCGGGGCCGCGACCCATGGCGTCTTCTCGCGCAACGGGCCCCACTCCACGACTGTGTCCTTGAGCGTTCCCTGTCTGCCCCGAAAGCCACCTCCGCCGCCCGGTGCCTCGTTGACGAACTCGGTGGAGACGACGTGCCACCCGCCCTCTTGCTTGAGCGCCTCGACCTGAGCCTGGCCCCCACCCGCCACCGGAAAGCTGAACACCGTGCCCTCCCCCGAGCTAGCGGCCTTGACCGGGCCTTCCTTCGCAACGAGGGAGGCATAGCCGGCCTCGCCGTCTAGCAAGGCGCACACGAGCGGCAGGCCCTGGCCCACCTGTAACGGGCTCCCGGCGGCAAGGAACGAACGGGGCGCATCCCCGACCTCCACTGTATCTCCCTCCAGCCTGTCGCGCATGAGCTTCTTGGAGTCGCAAACCCAGAGTTCACTGTCGCCAAAGACCCCGTTGTTCAGGATCCTGGAACGGCCCGGCTCCACGAAGTCAATCCAGAAGACCGCCTCCTCGGGGAGCGTGTTCCCGTCCTCGATACGGGACCGTGTGACCGCGACATGGACCGATCGAGCCCGACCGACCGAAAGGAGCATCTCCTTGAGTTGCGCTTCACCACTCCGATCCGCGGCTTGGGGAGCGTTCAACAGGACTACCGCGCACAGCGCACCTACCATGCCTTGCGTTCTACCCGCGATTCCCACGGGCTGTATACTCCCGTTCCCGTGGAGGCGAGAGCGACGATGCAGACCGAACCAGGGTGCGGGTTTTTTTCCCATACCCCTCGAAGCGTGTGCTCCCCGGAGGGCTTCCATTCGGACGAGAGGCTCATGGTGGAGAGCGCGAGCCAGTTCACCAAGGGCGAGGTCCTGCCCCTTGCCGAGCGATTGGACCGTCAGGAAGAAGGCTTGATGCCCGAACTGATCCGAAAGGCTGGGGAGCTCGGGTTTTGCGGCGTGGACACCCCGGAGGCCTACGGTGGCCTGGGACAAAGCAAAGCACTGGCGACCCGGATCCTAGAGTTCTTGAGCCTAGACGCATCGTTCAGCGTCACCCTCGGGGTCACAAGCGGCATCGCCCAACTCGGGCTCACCCTCTTCGGGAACGAATCGCAAAAGACGGAGCACTTGCCCGCGCTCGCGAGTGGCGAGAAGATCGGAGCCTATTGCCTTAGCGAACCCAACAGCGGTACGGACGCACTCGGACTGGAGACCAAGGCTGTGCGCGACGGCGACGACTGGCTCCTCACCGGCTCGAAGATGTGGATCAGCAATGCCAAGTGGGCCGAGACCTTCCTCGTCCTTGCCAAGGTGGACGGTGAGCAGGTCACCGCCTTCGTCGTGAACCGAGACACGCCGGGGCTCACGGTCGCGCGCGAGGAGCACAAGCTCGGCCTGAAAGGAAGCTCGACCGCCCGAGTCGAGCTGGAGGCCGCACGGGTGCCCGGAAAGGACCTCGTCTACGAGGTCGGGAAGGGGCACCACGTTGCCCTCAATGCGCTGAACATCGGGCGCCTCAAGCTTGCCGCGATGTCCATCGGCCCCGTCCGCGCCGCCTTGTTCCACGGCACTGGCTACGCCCAGGAGAGGAAGCAGTTCGGGACGTTCATCTCGGACTTCGGCCTTGTGCGCAAGAAGTTCGCCGATGCCGCCGCGTGGTTCTATGGCGCCGAGACGGCGATCTATCGAACGTGTGGATTGCTGGACGAGGTGTTCGGAGCATCCGACGGCAGCACGGCGGGGAATCGCGCCGCTGCCGAGGAGTATGCCGTGGAGTGCTCGGCGTGCAAGGTCTTGGCGACCGAGGCCGAGGCCCGGATCATTGACGAGATGCTCCAAGTCTTCGGTGGGTTCGGGTTCACCGAGGAGTTCCCTCTCGCACGGCTCTATCGAGACGCCCGTGTGAGCCGCATCTACGAAGGCACGAACGAGATCAATCGGGCGTTCATCGCCGACCGGCTCGCCCGCCGGATCGCAAGCGGGCACGCCCTCGGAGGGTCGGCAAACGATTCCTTCGTCGCCGAACTTGCGGGGAAGGCCCTGCCCCGCGTCGGCGATCACCAAGAGCAGGTGGGGGCCATGTCCGACCTGTTGATGCTCCAATACGCAGTCCAGGGCACGGCCGTGCGGTCTGCTGCCCAAGGAGGGCTCGCGGCGATGGCGAACTCGCGCTTTGTGAACTGGGCGAACGGCGAGGCGGCGCGCGCCTACCAAGTCGTCACCGGCGAGTCTGTTACCCTTCCCGCACCTGGCCCTGCGTACACCGACGAGCTGGCATCCGGCGTGCTCGAGCTACGCGGGCCTATCTAGCCCTCGCGCAAGTCGCTCGGGCGCAGGATCGGAGCGAGGAACTCCAGAGTCGCCTCGACCGCGTCCGGAACGACCCCGTCCGTGGGGCCGGGCAGATTTCGGTCGTCGCGGGGCTTGAGCTGGCGGTTCGTCAAGGGAACGAGCACCACCTTCGCGCCCCACGAACTCTCGAGCAACCGTGCGTCCCGGTCGCTTCCCTCGCGGTCGGCGTCCCCGCTCATCGCGAGCACGGGGGCAACCGGACGTTCCCCCGGCAACCTCCACATGAAGTCGCCGCGGAAATAGCCAGGCGGCGAATCGCCGAAAGTCGCGGTCCAGAACGGGCCCCTCGGGAAGTTCCCAGCTTCCCACTCTGCCAAGCCCGCCCGAACGCTCGACTCTGGCAACGACCCGTCCGTAGCCTGGAGGGCGAGAAGCGCGCGTTCCAAGGCGACCTCTTTGAAGGGGCGCGCCGGGCACCCCGCGAGGACGATCGCTTGGGGGTCGAGCCGACCGAGCAGCGGGGCCACCGTATAGAAGGCGTCGCCTTGCACCAAGATCCCGACCCGGCTTGGATCCACCAATTTGCCCTTACGGAGGGTCTCCCAGGCGGCCAGGACCCGCGACTGTCGCGCCACCTGCGTCGGGGCGTCGTCCGTGATGCGCAACGTGAGCATCTTCTCCTGCCCAAGGCCCTCCGCCCAAGAGGCTAGGAGCCGCTCGCTACCGGGGTTCTCGTCGTCGGCGATGTCGCACGAGTAGTCGCCCACGATCAAGACCGCGGCGTAGCGGGTGTTTCGTGAGCCGTGCGGATACGTGGTCTTGCCCACGGCACCGTCGGGCAGCCGCGCGACGACGGTCTCGAGCAACACCGAGCGAGTGTCCGCGATCTGAACCCCTGGCCACGTGACGTTCTTGCACCCTGTGGCGGCGATCACGAGCAGCACAAGCGGCACATTGCGGAAACTAGCCATCTGCTAGACTCGATGGTCGGTTCGAAGGGCCGCAGATAAGAGCGATAACCATGGATAGCAAACAGGCGATGCAGTTCATCAAGGACAACGAGGCAGACTTTGTGGACGTTCGGTTCACAGACCTCTTCGGCCAGTGGCACCACTTCAGCCTTACCGCCTCCAACTTCTCTGAAGACGCATTTTCCGACGGCCTAGGATTCGACGGTTCGAGCATTCGTGGCTTCCAGTCTATTGACCAGTCCGACATGCTCCTCGTTCCCGACGCCGACTCGCTGTTCATGGATCCCTTCAGCGAGCACGCCACGGCCGTCATCATCGCCGACATCGAGGACCCGCTGACCCGCGAGGCCTATAGTCGCGACTCGCGGTATGTCGCCAGCAAGGCGGAGAAGTACATGATCTCCAGCGGGGTCGCGGACACCGCATACGTGGGCCCGGAGGCCGAGTTCTTCGTCTTCGACCGCATGGCCTACGGAACCCAGCCGAACAACATGTTCTTCGACATTGACTCGGTAGAGGCGCACTGGAACTCCGGAAAGCCCGACTCGCTGGGCTACACCCACCGACCCAAGGGCGGTTACTTCCCCTGTGCGCCCAGCGACAAGCTCCAGGACATGCGCTCCGAGATGTGCGTGCAACTGGCCGAGGTCGGGATCGAGGTCGAAATCCACCACCACGAGGTCGGTTCCGCGGGACAGTGCGAGATTGACGTGCGGTTCGACTCCTTGCGGAAGATGGCCGACAACATCCAAAAGTACAAATACGTCGTCAAGAACGTGGCCGCGCAATACGGCTGCACCGTCACCTTTATGCCCAAGCCGCTCTTCGGTGACAACGGCAGCGGGATGCACGTACACCTCTCGATGTGGAAGGACGGCACGAACCTGTTCTTCGACGCGAATGGGTACGCCGGTCTCTCCGATACCGCGCGCTGGTACATCGGCGGCCTGTTGCGCCACGCCCCCGCCCTGCTCGCGTTCACGAACCCGACCACGAACAGCTTCCGCCGGCTCGTCCCTGGATACGAGGCCCCGATCAACCTGATCTATTCGGCTCGGAACCGTTCGGCCTGCATCCGCATCCCGATGTTCAACAAGAGTGCCAAGGCCAAGCGCGTGGAGTTTCGAGCCCCCGACCCAAGCGCGAACCCCTATCTCGCCTTTGCCGCCATGCTTATGGCCGGGATTGACGGAATCCAGAACAAGATCGAGCCGAGAGAGCCGATTGACAAGGACCTCTACGACCTCCCCCCCATGGAGAAAGCGGGCATCCCCCAAACGCCAGGCTCCCTGAGGGCCGTGCTCAAGGCGCTTGCCGACGACCACGAGTTCTTGCTCAAAGGGGACGTGTTCACGAACGACCTGATCGAGACCTATATCGCCTACAAGCTCACGAACGAGTGCGAGGCGATGGACCTCCGGCCCCACCCATACGAGTTCTATCTCTATAGCGACGTTTAGGCGAGCGCGAGGGTCGCGGCGGCTGCGACGGCCGTCGCGACCCGCAACACCCTGGGGCCCAGCGAGAAGGCACGGCCCGCGAGCACCTCGACCTCGTGCGGAGCCCAGCCGCCTTCCGGTCCTACAAGCAACGTGGGCGCATCGCCCAGGGTCGGAACGCCGATCGGTGCGGACTCTTGCTCCGAGAGCGCCCACCACTCCACTCCAGCGTTGACGACCTCGCCGAGGGAGTCCATGGCAACGATCGTCGGCACCACCATCCGGAAGGCCACCTCGCTCCCTTCCCTTGCGATCCTCCGTAGGCGCTCCAGCTTCTCAACCTGTTGCCTTGCGTTCCAGTTCACCACGCTCCGTGCGCTCGGAAAGAGGACAAAGTGGGCCACGCCGATCTCGCTCCCCATGCGGACCGCGGATTCCAGGGCGTCGGGCTTGCTCAGGGCCAAGGCGATCGTAAGGCGGCGACGGCTCTCGGTCTGGGGCCGCGCGGTCTCGATCAGGCGGGCTTGAAGCCCGACCAGTTCGCAACGTAGGAGCCTCCCATCGCCAGGCAGGAGCGCGAACTCGTCGCCTGTGCCGAGTCGTAGGACGCGCCGGAGCTTGTGCAGCTCTTCTTCTGGCAGCCCGAGCTGCTCTGGCGCCGGGTCTTCAATCCCCGGCACAAAGACACGTGGCAGCGACCTCAGCGAGCGAGAGTCGCCGAGACCCACCCTTCCTCCTCCATACGCTCGACCTCTCGGAATCCGTGTCTCGTCGCCGCCGTGATCACTTCCTCCCATCGCTCGCGGATGATCCCCCCAACGATCCAAGCGCCGCTCGGCACAAGGATGCGCCACACGGCTGGGGCGAGAGCGATCAGGGTATCGGCCACAATGTTGCTCACCACGATCTGGCAGCTTGAATCCGGCTCGGCGAGGTCCCCGTCGGTCAGCTCGAACTCGGCCTGAACCCCGTTTCGCAAGGCGTTTTCCCGGCTCGCCTCGATGCAAAGTGGGTCGGTGTCCACCCCCTTGACGGTACCGCCCATTAGGGCGGCGGCCACGCTCAAGACACCGCTCCCGCACCCTACGTCCAACACGCGGGTGCCTGGCGGCGGATCTTCCATCGCGGACTCCAGTAGGGCCAGACACGTCCGCGTGGTCGCATGGCCGCCCGTCCCGAACGCCTGGCCGGGATCGAGAACGATCCGGATCCGGTCCGTCTCCAGGTCGCACTCCCTCCACGAAGGCGTGACCACAAGCCTCTTGCCCACCTCGACCGGCTGGAAGTACTGCCTCCAAGCCTGGCTCCAATCCTCTTCAGGGCAGAGGTCGGTCTCCACCCTGGCCGCCCCTTGGGCGATCAAGGCGCGGACGAGGGGCCCGAGCGCGTCGTGTGAGCCTGGAGAAAGGTAGGCCGAAATCGCAGGCCGCCCTTCCTCCAGGACGGTGCCACTCGGCCCGAAAAAGGCGAACGCCTCGTGCCACACCGACCAGTCCTCCGGTTCCGCGGTAAGCACGGCGGAAACTTTGATCCAGTACGCGCTCACCCCTTCTTCTTCCCAAACAGGCCACCCAGGAAGCCGCTACCGCTGGGCTCCTTGAGAATCTCGCCCCTGGAGGCGGCGTAGGCGCGGAGGAGATCCGCCTGCTCGTCACTGAGTTTGTTCGGAACCTCGATCTCGGCCACGACGATGAGATCGCCGCGAGAGCCCCCGTGTAGGCGAGGCAGGCCATGGCCCTTGAGCCGGAACCGGTGACCGTGCGTCGTCCCAGGCGGGATGGCGAAGCCCACCGTGGAGTCTATTCCCTCGACTTCGGTCTCGTCCCCGAGGACGGCCTGGGCGAACGTGACCTCCTTCACGGTGAAGAGGGTGGTGCCCTCCCGAGCGAAGCGCTTGTCGGCACGGACCCGAAGCGCGACATAGAGGTCGCCCGTGCCCCCACTCCCCGTGCCATCGGAGCCCTTTCCCGAGACTCGAAGCGTGTTCCCGCTCTCCACGCCCGCTGGCACCTCGACCGTGAGCGACGTCTCCTCGACCCGGAGACCTCTGCCCTTGCATTCCGGGCACGGATCCTTGATCGTCTTCCCCTTGCCCTTGCAGGCAGGGCAGGGAGCGGTCGTTTGCATCTGGCCCAGGAACGACTGCACGAGCCGCGTGACGGATCCGCGACCTGAGCACGTCGCGCAAGTCTCCGGCTTCGTACCTGACTTGGCCCCCGAGCCTTCGCAGGCAAGGCAACGGGCGAGCCGCTTGTACCGAACCTCCTTCTCCGTCCCGGTGAGGACCTCCTCGAGCCCGACCTCGACGTTCACCTCCTCGTCGCCGCCGCGCTCGTTCCAGGGATCCGATCGCCCCCCACCCCCGAAAAAGGCCTCGAAGATGTCCCCGAAGCCGAAGTCGCGGAGAAAGTCGTTGGGATTCACCCCGCCCTGGAAGGGCTCGGTGACCCCATATTGGTCGTACTGGGCTCGCTTCTCGGCATCGCTCAGCACTGCATAAGCTGCGCTGATCTCCTTGAACTTCTCCTCGGCCTCGGAGTTGCCGGGGTTCACGTCTGGGTGGTACTGCCGCGCGAGCCTTCGGTACGCCGATCGAATCTCATCCGCAGAGGCGTCCCGGCTGACCCCTAGGACGCTGTAGAGGTCGTCCCCAGGCATCGGAACTACGCTTCGTCGCCGTCTGAATCGGAGTCTTCTTCCTCGCTCTCTGCGAGGTCGTCGAGCGAAAGGTCGCCAGCGTTCGTGCCTGCCTCGACCTCTTCCTCGATTTCGCCTTCCTGATCGGGATCGTGGAGATCCAGCGAAATGCTGTGCAGGTCGTCTTCCAAGCTGTCTTCCTCCTCCTCGTCGGTGTGGAGGTCAACGTCCTCCTCCAACGACGGCAGGAGGAGCCCCATATCGCCGATCTCCAGGCCTTCCAGCGTCGCCAGGTGCTCGGCCGCGGCTTGGGCGTCCTCGGTCTCGCTCGTGAAGTGTGGCCGGAGCTTGCCCGCTGCAATCTCGGCCAAGGCGATGCTCACAGGGTGCCCAGAGTCAATCCGGACGAGCGGAGGTGCCCCGTCCTTGATCTGTCGCGCGCGCTTTGCCGCGAGGTTCACGAGGACGAAACGACCATACTCGGCCTCGTTCAGCACGTCGGGATGCGGCAGGATCTTCTCGCCTTGCACCATGGGAGTTCGTAGGATACCTGCGAGGGGTCGTTCCCTGGGCCTGGAGGCAGGTATAAACCCGCCGTGCCCCTGCTGGCCGAGAGCCTCATTCGTGACGTGCCCGACTTCCCCAAGGAGGGCATTGTATTCAAGGACATCCACCCGGTCCTCCAGGACCACGCCGCCTTTCAACAGGCGGTGGCCCTTATGGCCGCGGAGGCCAAACGGGCCCAGGCCGAGGCGATCGTCGGGATCGAGAGCCGGGGCTTCATCTTCGGCGCACCCATCGCTCTTGAGCTCGGCCTTCCCTTCGCCATGACCCGAAAGCTCGGAAAGCTGCCTTTCGACCGGGTGACCGAGGAGTATGCCCTCGAATATGGCACGAACACGATCGAGATGCACACCGACGCGGTCGCCCCCGGCACACGAGCGTACATTGTGGACGACCTGCTGGCGACTGGAGGCACCGCCGCCGCGGCCGCGAGCCTGATCGAGCAGATCGGGGGCGAGGTCTGCGGCCTCGGGTTCTTGATCGAGCTCACCTTCCTTGCAGGCAGGAACTGCGTTCGCGAATACCCGGTCAGTGCCCTCATCCAATACTGATGTTCGCCGCCGTCCTCGCCATATTCTCGTTCTACCTACTGCCTGCGCCGGCAACCCCTGCCGAGTTGCTCGCCCAGCGCGGGGCCTTTCATCGGCGCACCGTCATCGTCCGTGGGGCATTGGCCGACTATCGTCCCCGCACGAGCCGTGCGGGCAACCAGTACACGACCTTCAGCTTGGCTTCGGGCGGTTCGAAGGTGACTGTCTTCCACCGCGGACACGCCAACCCGCCGCTTAGGAACGGTGACAGGGTGATCGTCACCGGCCTTTTCGAAAAGGAGCGCAAGGTCGGAAACTTCACCGTGCAAAACCAACTGGATGCGACCGAGGCCACGGGCAGGCCCTTCGGCGTTCGAAAGGAGTGACCCCTCCCCGGCTCCTCGCGGTCATGGGCCCGACTGCGTCCGGCAAGACCGTGCTGGCCGAAGAGATTGCATTTCGGCTCGGCGCCCAGCTCGTCAATGCCGACGCCTTCCAGGTCTATCGCGGCTTCGACATCGGCACGGGCAAGCCGCAGAATCGAGAGCAGTACGAGCTTCTGGACATCTGCGATCCGCACGAGCAGTTCGGAGTCGGGGCCTTCGTGCGCCTCGCGGGCGAGGTAGCGACCCGCTGCTTTCACCAGGGCCAAGACGTCGTCTTGGTCGGGGGGACCGGACTCTATATCCGGGCCCTGCTGGAGGGCTACACCGATCTTGCCCCCCCGCCCGAGCCTGAACTGCGAGCCGCCCTGGAGGCTGAGGAGGCCAAGCGGCCAGGTTCCCTCGCTCGGCGACTTCTGGACCTCGAGCCGGAGACCAAGGTGGACCTCAACAACCCCGTGCGCGTGCGGCGCCGCTTGGAGGTTTTGGCCGGGCCGACCGAGCCTGCTGGAGCGCCCTTGCCGCCCTTTCGCAAGCGGAAGATCGGGCTTAGCCTCCCCACCGCGATTCTCAACGAAGCGATCCGGCACCGGGTTGACGCGATGCTAGAGCAAGGCTGGGAAAGGGAGACCCGCTCGCTCTTGGATTCAGGAGTGAGCTTGGAATCGCCAGCTTTCCGAGCAATCGGGTATAGATTGCTCGCTCGCGTGAGTTGCGGCCAAATCGCAGCGACGGAAGCAAAGCATCAAATCGTTCGGGACACTATGCAATACGCCAAACGCCAACGAACTTGGCTCCGATCCGAGCCTGGCCTTGCCAGGTTCGAGATGGGCTCGCCGTTCGATGGCTCTGGCGACTCGGACGTCCTCGACGCGATCTGGGACGAGATCGTACGCCCGGATCAACTCTAAGGGGGGACTATTCAATTGGGCAAAGCCATCAACCAACAAGACATGTTTCTGAACCAGGCCAGGAAGGAAGGCGTGCAGATCACGATCTACCTTATTGGCGGGGTGCAACTCCGTGGCACCGTGCGAGGGTTCGACGCCTTCACCGTGCTCCTCAACAGCCCAGGCAAGCCAAGCCAACTTGTCTACAAACACGCGATCACGAGTATCGTCCCCGCCCAGCAGCTGGGAACGACGCACCGCTATGAGGACGCAGCGCCGCCGCACCAAGAAGAACCCGCGTCAGAAGAGTAATGCGGTTCGTCAAGATGCAGGGCATCGGGAACGACTTCGTCATGGTGGACGCGGTGCGGGACGGCTTGCCTCGGGAGGATCTCCGGGCACTCAGCCGGTCGGTCTGCGACCGTCACCTCGGCGTTGGGGCCGATGGCTTGATCTTCGCGTTGCGTGGGGTCACAGCGGATTTCCAAATGCGGATGTTCAACCCGGACGGCTCGGAGAGCGAAATGTGCGGCAATGGGGTTCGCTGTCTCGCCCAGTTCCTCCGGGACCAGGGACACACCACCGAGCGTTTCGTGGAGGTCGAGACGGGCAACGGCGTCCTTCGCCTGGAGATGATGCCCGACGGTCAGGTCAAGGTAATGATGGGCCGGGTCGGGCTCACCAGGGGAGAGATCGGGATGACCGGCGACCCCGATTCCACGTTCCTCGCCCAGCCCATTTCGAGTGGGGGCCGCACCGTACTTGCCACTGCGGTATCTATGGGAAACCCTCACCTCGTCGTGTTCTTGGAGCTCGGTGAGGAGGTTGACTTGCGCGACCGCGGAAGCGAGCTGGAGCATTCTCCGCTCTTTCCCGAGCGTACCAACGTCCACTTTGTCAAGGTGCTCGGGCGGGATCGCTTGCGCCAGATCACCTGGGAGCGCGGGGCGGGGGCGACCTTGGCATGCGGGACCGGAGCGTGCGCGGTGGCGGTCGCCGGCCACCTCAATGGGCTGACCGAGCGCCGGGTCACGGTGGACCTGCCAGGGGGCTCGCTTTTCATCGAATACCAAGAGAACGGTGAGGTCTTCATGACCGGACCTGCGGAGACCGTCTTCGAGGGCGAGTGGCTCGCCCCGGCTACCCTAGCTCCCGCTCCAACTCTCGCCGAGTCTCCTTCTTCTTGATCGCCTCGCGCTTGTCATACTGCTTCTTCCCTTTGCCGACGCCGACGACCACCTTCGCCTTGCCGCCCTTGAAGTAGACCTTGAGCGGAACCAGAGAAAGCCCGTTCTCGTCCTGCTTGCGCCGGAGAAGCTCGATCTCCTTCCGGTGTGCGAGCAGCTTCCGCTCCCGCCTGCGCTCGACTCGGTAGTGCGAGGACTTTTCGTAGGGCTCGATGTCCATCTGGTGCAGCCACAGCTCACCGTTCGTCACCCGGCAATATGCGTCCGTGAGGTTGGCCCTGCCCAGGAATAGGCTCTTCACCTCGCTTCCGACCAGCACGATGCCCGCCTCTAGCTGGTCGCTGATCTCATAGTTGAACGAGGCCTTGCGGTTCTGTACCGTGCCCGGCTCCCTCTTTCCCGCCTGGGCCATGGCGAAAGATGATACCGAAGGTACCATGGCTCCGTATGCGGCCCCATTGCGGCTTTGCCGCCATCCTCGCCGTCCTCGCCTGCTCGGGCTGTGGACCCAAGGAAGCGCCTGCCCCCAAATCCTTCTATTCCAAGCTCGACTTCCGGGACGTAGAGGTCGGTACTGGGCCCGAGGCCCACGAAGGCGACCTCGTCCTCGTCGAGTATACGGGCAAGCTGCCCGACACCGGGCATGTCTTCGACTCGAACAAGACCGAGGGCAACACCAAGGACCCGCTCCCCTTCGTCATCGGGCAGCACGGTGTGGTGGCCGGGTTCGAGCAAGGGATCAAGGGGATGAAGGTCGGCGGGACGCGCGAGATCGAGATCCCCTGGAAGATGGGGTATGGCGAGTTCGGGTCACCCCCCACGATCCGCGGGAAGCAGGACCTGCTCTTCATCGTGAAGCTCCTCGCCGTCGTCACCGAGGCGGAGAAGAACGTCTTCGAGTACGAGGACACCAAACCCGGAACTGGCGAGCCCGTGAAGAAAGGGGACAAGGTCGAGGTTCATTACGTCGCTCGTTACGTCAACGGCAAGTTCCTCGACGACACCCGCAAGCGCGGCAAGACCGTCCCTTTCACGATCGGCCAAGACCAAGTGATCTCCGGGGTGGACCGCGGGGTCATCGGGATGCGGGTCGGCGGTCAGCGGGTCCTCACCCTGCCGCCCGAGACCGGATGGGGGGCTTGGGGGAACACGAAGACGATTTCCGGGAACCAGGTGCTCGTCATCACGCTCGACCTCGTGAAACGGGGCTGAGCGATGGCCCCGCCTAAGCTTGCGGTCACGGTTTCGGAGCCGAACCTTGCGGCGGCGTTCTCGCTCCATCCCCTTGTCGAAGTCGTGCAGGGCGAGCCCGAGTCCGGCGCCGCCTCCTGGAGCCAAGGCGATTGGCATCGCTCGCTCGCCATCGGTGCTCCTGCGGAGGTTCGCGGCCTGATCGAGACCATGGACAACAACCCCATGGTATGTTGCGACCGTTTCTCGGTTCCGGGCCCCATGGCCACGCTCGCCCTGCTCGCGCTCGCGCCTGCGGCCAGGGCCGGGATCGTTGCTTCCCCGCCGCGCCTCTCGCTCTCGCACCCCCCCGAGCCCAGCATGACCGAGTTTCTCTCCGAGGCGGGGGTTCCTTCGTGGCACGCCCAGGCCGGTGCGGGCGGCGCGCTCTGTCGCGCCTCGGCGAGATTCGCCCTCCCGCCGGGATGCTCGAAGGACGAGGTCGGCGCCGCCTTTGGCGAGTGCTACGACCGCGCCTTCTTCGTCCGGATCGCGGAAGGAGACCCGACCGGCCTTGCCCTCGCCTTTGTCCGGCTCGGGTTCGAGGCTAGGGACCTCATCGTCTCGGCTGCCGCCGACCCGCTCGGGAAGGCGGGCCCTGCCCAGTGCGTACACGCCTTCAACGTCATGTGCGGGTTCGTAGAGTCCTTGGGCGTCACCGATCCGGTTCGGCTTGCGTCTCCGCCTCCAGGGCCGCCCGGTCCTCCTCGCTCGATATGATCCCGTCCACACCGGGCCCGTCCACCTTTTCCCATTCCCCTTTCCGCGCTCGTTTCCACGTCGTCAGGCCGTGTTTGGCCGCCTTTGCCGCGCTGAAGCCCGACCGGGTCCGGAACTGGACCGGGCTCACCACCCTGCGGACGTCCTTCCCGCACCAGGGACAGAACCGGAGCTCCCCTTCCCCCACCGAGTGAAGGATCGCGAACCGGTGCTCCCCCAGTTCGCACTCCCCGTCCAGGTGCTCGTACTCAAAAACCGGCATTCCGCTCGCGTATAGTGACACGGATGCTCGAAGAGTGGAACCGGGAGATCGTCGAGTGCCAAGACTGCCCCAGGCTCCGCCGATGGTGCCTCCAGGTCGCCCAGACCAAGCGAAAAGCCTTCGCAGACCAACCATACTGGGGCCTTCCCGTCCCCCATTTCGGCGATCCCGAGGCCACATGCCTCATTGTCGGCCTCGCCCCTGCCGCCCACGGGGCCAACCGCACCGGGCGGCTTTTCACCGGCGACCGAAGCGGGGACTTCCTCTTCCGCGCCCTATGGAGGTCCAAGATCGCCAACCAACCGAAGGCCGACTCCCTGCAAGACGGCCTCCGCCTCGAAGGCGTCCTCGTCACCCCCATCGTCCACTGCGCCCCGCCTGGGAACAAGCCCACCCCCCACGAGGTCGAGAACTGCCGCCGCCACCTTGCGCCCCTGCTCGACTCCCGCGAATGGAGGGCGATCCTCTGCCTCGGCGCCATGGCCTGGGCCGAGACCCTCCGGCACTACCGAGTCAAGCCCCGGCCCAAGTTCGGCCATGGCGCCCTGCACACAGAAAGCCAAACCCAGATCATGGGATGCTTTCACCCCAGCCAGCAGAACACCTTCACCGGGCGGCTCACCGAGCCCATGCTCCAAGCCCTTACCGATTGGCTGGCGGAGCGACGCGGTTGACCAGCACCACCCGTTCCAGCTCGACCCGCCGAAGCTCCCCCGAGCGCGAATAGGCCAGCTCCACCTTGCTCCCGGCCTCGCCCGCGAGCAGCCGCTCGAGTTCCCGCCAGCCCAGGTTCACCACCTCGGCCCCATTGATCGCGAGCAGGTCGTCCCCGCGCTGGATCCCTGCCGCGGCCGCCGGACTGCCGGGCGTCACCGAGGCGATCCGCACCCGACCCCGCGAGGGGTCGTGGAACGCCGCCACCCCCACGCTCCCTTGCGCAGGGTCGCTAAACCGGCCCGTGAAGTTTTCCATCCAGACCCGTCGCCGCCCCGTGTCCAAGATCGTGTTCATGTTCTTGAGGAACCCAAAGCCCACCGTCCCGTCGTGCTCCGCCGAGCTCGAAGGGAGGTCAATGATGGACCACACCGAGCCCTCCACCGGCACCGTGAAGATCTCCATCGCCGGCATCGCGAGCTTGAAGCTCCCCACCGGCCCCGAGGCCACCATGCTCAGCCCCATGAACTCCGGCTTGCGGCCCTCCTTCCACAGGCCCACCCGCTCCAGCACGTCCTTGTGGGTCGTGGCATAGAAGGCGTTCCCAGTGTCCAGCGCCAGGTACATCCGCTCCCCGTTCTCCAGCTTGCAACTCATCTCCACAGAGTCGTGCCCCCGCGGGAGCATCTTGGCGAGGAAGGTCCGCTTGCCGTCCGGCGTGCGCTGCGAAATGTCCAAGCTGGAAGGGTGGAAGACGAGCACCCTGCGCTCGAAATTGATCTCGAAGACTCCGTTCGAGAACGGCTGGAAGCCCAGGATGCCGTCCACGTGGGTGCCGTAGCTCTCGGTGTAGCGCCCGCCCGGCACCTGCACCGCCTCGAGATCCTCTCCGGCCATCGCGTGGCCCCCGATCTTCAGGCTCTCGATCTTGGTCGTCTTGGCCTCGAACGAGCCCACGAAGTCGCGCAGCTGAACCTTGCCGGTGGGCTTTCCCAGGTTCACGGTGTCGCCGATCACGACCGCGCCGGAGAAACCAGTATCGAACATGAGCGAGGCGCTCTTCCCGTTGATCTCCACGTCCACGACGATCGCGTCGTCCGCGATACGGAAGGGGACCTCGTCAGCACGAGGGGCGGCCAAAAGCAGCGCAAGCGTTGCCAGCATCGTCCCTATTCTGACGTGCGGCGCCGCCCGAAGTCTCCCGCCAAGCCCGCGACCCACGCGCCATATCCCCCCGTTCGCCGACCGGAGCCCCGAACGCGATCGGGATCGAGCATCCCGCACCCGGACCAACCCAAGCCGCGTCCCGCCCGAGCCTGCCCGCTCCCGGCGAGGACACCCGTCGAGCGCCCCAAGGAAAACTGCCCCTAAACCAGACCGACCGGCACCCCGTCCAGCCCAAACCAGGGCCAGACCAGAGCGACCAACGCCAGCCCCGTCCCAGACCAAGCACGGAAAACCCCTCACCACTCCCAGCCCAAACCAAACCACACCCAGTCCGGACCCAATCCCACCCAGCCCGAAAAAAACCGCGCCTAGCCCAGACCAATCCACACCCAACCCGTTCCAAACTACACCCAGTCCAGACCAAACCACCCCCAGTCCAGAGCAAACCACACCGGGAAAACTTCTCCCGTAAACCCTGAAATCCCACGATCCAGGTTCAAACCAGCAACAAACGTCTACCAAAGAAGTCCATCGCCGCCCACCCGACCCCCGAGCGCGGGGGTCACTCGTACGGGGCGGTCTCTTCGAACACCCGGGCCAGGTCCCCAGGGCTGAGCACCGTGTCGTATAAGCCCATGGACTCGCCCTGGTGCCGATCCACCCCGGTGTAGGAGAGGCTACTGTCCTCGTAGCGGCGGAACTTGAATACCGCGTCGTTCATCAGGGCGCTGTTGAACAGCCCTAGGCTCACCAAGAGCTCGAAGTCCTTCACCTCCAGCCCGGTCACGCGCTGGAACAGTCCCGGTTCGAGCTTCGTGATCACGTCCCGGAGCGTCTGCTCGCGGAAGTCGGTGAGGTACATGAACACTGGGATCCGCGTCGCGAACTTGATCAGCTTCTCCTGGATCTCCTTCCGCTTCGAGCGGTACTCCTTCTCGTCGTCAGAGAGCTGCTTCTTCTCCTGGGCCGAGACCTCGTTGTCGTTCGCCTCTTTCTTGGCCTTCTTGACGGCGTCCGACTTGTTTACGATCGTCTCAATGTCCTGTCTGAGGCTGCGGAAGCCTTCGATCTTCATGATCGCATCCAGCGCTTCCTGGTTCGCCAGTAGCCGCTTGAGCGTGTCGTTGTCCACGTGCACGAGCAAGGCGCTCTCCCACCGCCGGGCTAGCAGCGTCGCGGTCGTCCCGCTCATCGCCATGTCGAGGATCCCGGTCGCGTCGATCTGCTTCATCGAGCTTCCGTCGTAGGCGAGCACGGGCAAGAAGTCCACGAACTCCGCGACCTTCTGCTCCGGGCTCGCCGTCTCGTCTAGGTTCAGTCTGCAGCTATAGTCGGCGATCTGCCGGAGCGCGCGGTCAGGAGCGAAGTCGAAGACGTAGCATTCCTCCTTCAGCACGGCCTCCTCGTTCGGGCTCATACCGTCCGGGTTCCAGACCGTTCACGGAGACTGCACGCGAAACGCCGCTTGGAAATAAGTCTCCGGGCTCTGCGAGTTCCGTAGCACGAAGATCCCGGTCCAGGGGCGGACGGTGACGCCGGTCGTAAGCTTTCCGCAGGTCAGCGTGATCGTGCGGGTGACCAACGGGTCGTCCATCGCTTCCAGCACGGGCCCGAGCGCCTCCACTCCGATCCCCGCCTCGGTCCCCGCCGCCACGACCACCTTGTAGTCGTGGTAGAAGCGGTTCTGGCGCCGCTTCAGCAGATTCGCCATCGCATGGCAGGCCGCCACGCCGGGCAGGAACCAGACCGTGTGCGAGAGCACTTCGAGCAGCGGGGTGTACGAGAACGGCATGGGCGGCTTCTTCGCGCCCTGCTTCAGTTTGTCCAAGGTCGTCGGAGCGTGGGCGCCTCGGATCAGGTCGAGCCACTTCTGCACCTCGTCTTCGTGCACGAAAGTCGCCTCGGAACCTTGGCCCTTCGCCGCGAAGAACGCGTTCAGGTCGAAGCTGTCGAACTCGCCTTGCAAGGCGATGTCACGGATGTCGTCCGGCAGCTGGTACGTCATCAGCACCATCCGGGGCAACGAGCGGTACGGGTTGTCGTCCCCTTCCCACTCTCGTTTCGCACGTTGCTCGTCGGAGTAGGTCCAGTTCGTGATCTGCTCCTCGATGAACTCTCCCGAAGTGATCGCGCGGAACGGAGTGCCGCTCAGGTAGAGGTAGGCCGAGGTCGTGATCGGGATCGCGTCCTCGTCCAGGGCGAACACCTCCTCGTCTGGGTCTTGGCCGTCGAAGCTCAGCGTCCCTTGGCCCTCCTGTTCGAAGAGGTACTTCGCCGCCTCGCGCCACGATCCGAAGTGGTACTCGTCCAGGATCACGCAGTCCCAGTTCACCGTGTGAACCCACTCGTTCTTCGCCTTGATGCCCCCGGAACTCGCGTTCCTCCCTAGCAGGTCCTGGAACGAGCCGAAGCAGACGACGGGCCTGGCCTTGTCGTAGTCCGGATCGCCCTGCGCCGGAAGCTCCTTGGCCGGGAGGAACTGCCAGCCTTCGAACTCGGTGTGCGTCTTCAGGTCCTCTTCCCACGCGCTGCGGACGGCCGGCTTGTAGGTGAGCACGAGGACCTTCTTCCAGCCCATCTTCTTGGCGAGCATATAGGCGGCGAACGTCTTGCCGAACCGCATCTTGGCGTTCCAAAGGTAGTGCAGCGGCTTGTCCGGCTTCTCCCGGTGCTCCCGACGGAAATAGGCCGCTGTCCTCTCGACTGCCGCCTCTTGCTCCGGGCGCAGCGCGAAGTTACGGGTTCGGCTCTCTTCGTACTCCCTGCCCTCGACCAGGGAGATCACAGCAGCTCGGACTTCCTCGACCGTGCCACGGAACCACTCGCCTTTGGGGTTCTGGATGCCTCTCTTGCGAAGCAGCCTGTGGACCTCACGGTCCGTGAACGCCGTCCCGTCGTTGCGCATCGCGGACTCCTCGAGGACGATCGTGTAGGTGGGTTCCCCTGGCGTCACGACCGGGTACTGCGCCTGCACGCGCCCGCTCACGTCCTTCGTCGTGTCGCCGACCTTCAGCAGCCCCTTGCACTGCGGGTGCGAGTCCTCGTAGGCGTAGATCTTCGGCGTTGCTGCCGGCCGCTCGGGGAAGAAGTCGCTGGCCAAGCTAGAAGCCCCCCAAAGAGGGTCCAACCGGTTCCGACTGCCAGCCTGCCTTGGCGGTGTCCATGACCTCTGCGGCGGCAGCCCGCGCGTCGGCCAGCCGTTGCAGCGTCTCAAGCCGCATAAATCTCCAGCGCTTCGGCCTCGGCCACGTGACGGAACACCGGCTTTCGGGCCGCGGCCCAGTCCACGACGTCCACAGGGCAGCCCAAAAGCGCCTCCAAGTCCGCCTGCAACCCGAACAGCTGGTCGAAGAGGTTGATGCCGGGAGGAGGAGGCCCGAACTCGGCCAGGAAGTCAAAGTCGCTGGCGTGCTCGTTCCAGTCAGGCCGCACTGCGCTGCCGAAGACGCGCAGCCTCAGGACCCCGTAGCGCCTGCACAGCACTTCGATCCGGCTCTGTTCCGAGCGCAACCGTTCCAGCGGGCTCATGGCGACATTGTGACGGATTGACCTACGCAGGAGACGGCACCGGACGGCGGAAGGGAACGGGTCGCTACTCGCCGTTCGGCTCCATCGGACGGATGACTGCCTCGATGTGGGCGATCTCGTCTTTCGTCAGTCCGTACTTCTTGTAGAGTGCCTCGTCCGTCCACTCCCGGTCCCACGTCTGCATCGGCACCCACGTGTAGGTGGACCGCGTCGCATGTTGCGTAATCTTGCGGAGGGAGACCAAGAAGCGCAAGAACCGGCTCCGGAGGTAGCTTTGCACGCTTACCGCCGCCGCCTCGCCGGTCGTGTGGAAGAACAGATAGGTCTGGGTGCAAACGGAAGGAGAGCTCACACGGAAGCTGGGCCCAAGCACCATCGCGGGCTTCGCGCCTCGCTCGCCGTATGCCTGTGGCACCATCACCTTCCATGTATCAATCAAGTGAGTGCTCTTATGGATTTGGTCTCGGCTGATCCAGTCCTGCCGTCGTTGGCCGTTCCTAAAGTAGTAAATTGGCACGTCGTCTTCCATCTCATCGGAATGGAACTCGTCAAAGTTCGACGTCCAACCAAACTCCTTGTCGACTGAAAGGATCTCTGTGATCGAAGGTTCCTTCCTCTTTGCCACCTTGGCGAGTACGCTGACCCCCACGGGGTCTCGGACGAACACATCATGGTCATCCAGGCGCCGATTGGTTGTTCTGCCCCCTTCTGACCCTACGGAGGTAACGGAGCAATCTCCCTCTGTGTCCCGGTCCCACAGGAAGTAGCAGACGCCGCCTTCGAAATCAACACCAGGGAAAACTTGGTCCATCCGCTCGTAGTCCACCAGGTGCCGGACTCGCCGATCGGACAGCATGGAGGCGCGGAACTGGCTCAGGCCCAGCCCGCTCGCCATCCAGCGCGACGGAATGATCATGCACAGGAACTTCGGGTTGAGCTTCCTCGCCGTGTCCACAAACTGGTTGTAGATTGGGATGTCCCTCGTGCCCCCGTCCGACCCCATTTGGTACGGCGGGTTGCTGACGATCACATCGAACTCCATATCGAATATCTCCTTCGGCTCCTGGCAGTGGATAAACTCGTAGGCGTGGGTCTCGAGCGCCTCGTCGCGGTCATAGGCCGCCTGGCTCGCTCCGCAGAACGCGCACTTCCCTCTCTCCCAAGTATGCTCGACGCGCCGGAACCGGATGTTCCCCTCCTCGTCGGAGAACTTCGTACAGACCGAGTACTCCCCGTTCGCGGTCTTCGAGCAGTAGACCGAGCGACGGGAGGCGAGGGCGGTCAGCTCGGTGATCGCGATGCCGAACACCTGCTTCGTCATGACGTGGTCAATCCGCTCCTGGAGGTCGGGGATCTGTCCTTCCAGCCCCTCCAGCAGCCGCCTCGCGATCTCGCGGAGGAACACGCCGGTCTTGCAGGCCGGGTCGAGGAAAGTCGCATTCGGGTCGCTCCAGATCTCCGGCGGGAGGAGGTCGAGCACCTGGTTCGCCAGGCTGGGCGGGGTGAAGACCTCGTCGCTGCTCAGGTTTGCGAGGCAGAGCAGGACGTCGGGGTTGTGGGACTCAGCCGTGGGCATGGCTGAGCTCCAGGAAATGGACGGGCGGGTACTCGCGCAGACGGTGAGGGAGGAAGACGTTCTCGCCTCGGTCGGAGACGAGGGGCCGGTTCGGCTTGTGGAACAGCGACTCCTGCTCCTCACCGAACAGGCCCGGCTGCCGCGGGCCGAGGCTCGCCTGCTCCGGATGGAGAAGATCGTCGAAGACGAAGTCCCGCCGTTTGAACCGGCTGCCGTTCACCGGTGACCATTCGGCGAAGACGATCGGCGCAGGCTCGGAACCGACTGTCAGAAGGGTCAAAGCATCGCCCCAGACGATGTTGCGGGCGAGAATGTACCGGACGGACTCTAGAAAGCGAAGGTTCGGCTCCTCGAAATGGGTGTCGTGGCGCTCGGCGACGACACCCAGGAGCCTCTCGCGGCACGCCTGGACGTTGTCCTCCAGGATGTCTATGCCGTAGAGCGAGGTCACCGCTAGGACCGCGTTCCGCTCCCATTCGTACTGCGACTTTTTGTAGAAGCGGTCCACGACCGCGAGCTTGCGGCGCAGGACGGGCTCCAGGAAGTTCCCGTCCCCACAGGCGGGCTCGAGGAAACGGGAGGCCAAGTTCGCTGTCTCCTGCTCGACGAGATCGAGCATCGCTTCCACGATGTGCGGCGGGGTGAAGACCTCGCCGTGGGCGGCGACGCGCTGCTTGGACTTGATATGCGGACGGGGCTGGTCGGACACGGCCACCGAGGGGGAGTTTGGCACAGGATCCGCCCAGGAGGCGGCACGGCCCGCGCTTTGGTTTCTCAGCTCTGGGGTGAGGATTGGGGGGTGGGTTGCCGAGGATAGGATTGGGCCCGGCGGGGGTTTTCCTGGTCGGGCTGGAGGTGGCACGCGGTGCCGGTGATTCCTGACAAAAACAACGACGCGATCCTCTTCTTCGAGCAGCGACAGTCCGACTGGACCTCGAACGCCGCCGCGCTCGGGCTCACGCCCGGCGACATGACCGCCTTCGCGCCGCTCCTCACGAGCGCGAGGACGAGCTTCACCGACGCCGAGGTCGCCCGCCAGGCGAGCAAGAACGCTACGGTGACGCTCGAGAACAACATGGACTCGATGCGCGGCCAGGGCGCGGCGCTCATCGCCAAGATCAAGGCCTTCGCCGAGTCTTCTGGCAACCCGAACGTCTACGTCCTGGCGAGCATCCCGCCGCCTGCGCCGCCGACCCCGGCCCCGGCTCCGACGCCTCCGGCTTCGGTGAGCGCCTCGGTCAACAACGACGGGCACGTCGTGGTGAAGTGGAAGGCGACGAAGCTGAACGGCACGTTCTTCAGCGTGCACCGGCTCTTGCCTGGCGGCACGTGGACGCCGGTGGGGAGCGTTGCGGCGAAGACCTTCACGGACGACACTCTGCCTTCGGCCTCGGCCTGGGCGCAGTATCAGGTGAAGAGCCATCGCGGCACCGAGGTGAGCGAGGGCAGCGAGCCGATCGTCGTTCTTCTGGGCAACCAGCAGTCTCAGGCTGCCTGACCCGGCGTAGGGGCCGTTCTGGCATTGCGGCCCCAGCCGAATCGCTTTCGCGTATACTCGCTCGCGCGGGGAACCACCCGCGACAAGGGAGCGAGTAGCACAATGACCAGCAAGACGTCCAGCAAGATCAGCCTCCTAGCGGCCTTGGCCGCGGCGGCCGTCCTCTTCGGTTGCAAGCCTGCCGAAACCGGCACCGCCGGCGGCGGCGGCTCCGGCAGCGGCAGTGGCTCCGGCGAGACCAAGTCCGCCCGAGCCATGCCCACCGTCGAAGGGCCGAAGGTCGAGGGAGACACGATCAAGCTCGGCCTCGTGGCGAGCCTGAACGGCGCCTCGAAGCCTTGGGGCGAGGACTGCAAGTCCGGCGCCCAGCTCGCGGTGGACGAGGCGAACGCGGCCGGGGGCATCAACGGCAAGAAGATCGAGCTCATGATCGAGGACAGCAACAGCCAGCCTCAGGACGGGCGCGTCGCGACCCAGAAGCTGGTGAGCGAGGGCGCCTTGTGCGTTCTGGGCGAGGTCGCGAGCGGCATCACCCGGCCCATGACGGACGTGACCTATGCCGCCGGGGTGCCTCAGGTGGCGATCGGCGCGACCGCGGTGGACCTGACGCAGAAGTATGCGAACATCTTCCGCGTCTGCTACAACGACGACTTCCAAGGGCCGGTGATGGCGAAGTTCGCCTATGACGAGCTGAAGCTGCGGAACGTGGCGGTGATGACGGACAACAAGCTTCCCTACTCGCAGGGTCTGAGCGCGAGCTTCAAGGCCGCCTTCGAGAAGCTGGGCGGGAAGATCGCGAGCGAGGAGTTCTATGAGCAGGGCAACGCCCAGTTCACGGGGCAGATCACGAACCTGAAGTCGAAGAACCCGGACGGGATCTTCCTGAGCGGCTACTTCAACGAGGTCGGGCCGATCGCCAAGCAGCTTCGGCAGAACTCGGTGAACGTTCCGCTCTTCGGCGGGGACGGCTGGGACAGCACCGAGCTGATCAACAGCGGCGGGGACGCGATCGTGGGCGGGTACTTCTGCAACCATTACACGAGCACCGAGGATCGTCCTGAGGTGAAGGACTTCTTGGCGAAGTGGAAGGCGAAGTACGGCGGAGAGCCGGGCACGACGATGGGCGCGCTAACGTTCGACGCGGCGAACCTGGTGATCCAAGCCCTGAAGAACTGCAAGGAGCTCACGGCCAAGGAGCTCATCGCGCAGATTGACCAGACCGAGAACTTCAAGGGCGTGACGGGGACGATCACGCTCAAGGGCCAGAACGGGGACCCGCTGAAATCGGCCTTGGTGGTGAAGGTGACCCGGACCGGGTTCGACTTCGCGAAATCGTACTCTCCCGAGGAACTGAAGTAACCCTTGGGCCTTGGCCTGACGCTCTTGCCCCTGGCAGCCTTTGACCCTGCCACCCTGCCAGGGCAGTTGGTCTATGGGATCCTGATCGGGTCCATCTATGCCCTGGTCGCGCTGGGCTACACGATGGTGTACGGGATTCTGAAGCTGATCAACTTCGCGCACGGCGAAGTGTTCATGCTGGGGGCGTATGTGGCGCTCTTCATCTCTTGGGCGCTGGGCTATACACCGGAGGAGATGCAACGGGCGCCGATGCCCTCTTCCCTCATGGTGCTGGGGCTGATGCTCGTGGGGAGCATGGTGGTTTGCGGGCTGGTGGGGGTGCTCATCGAGTTCATGGCCTATCGCCCGATGCGGAACCAGCCGAGGATCTCGGCCCTGATCACGGCGATCGGGGTGAGCCTGCTTCTGCAATACGGGGGCGCGCTCTTCCTTCCGGTCTCCCCGCCGCCCGTGATCCGCGAGGAGGCGAACCCGGTGCAGGGCTCTTTGCGGGTTTGGATCCAGAAGCCGCCCGAGCCCTTGCTGGGGCAGTACACGGAGGCGGAACGGGAGTTCGAGCAGGCAAAGGACGCCCACAAGAACGAGCAGTACAAGATCCGGACGAACGGTACGACGGAGGAGAAGTTGGCCGCACTCTCGGACAAGCTGGCCGCGGCGCGCACGCGCTATAGCGACCTGGAGCGGCAGATCCAACCCAAGAGCATCCGCTTGATCCTGCCGCACGGGCTCTTGGTGATGGCGGGTACGAGCCTGGTGCTCATGCTCTTCCTGCGCTGGCTCGTGATGAAGACGAAGATCGGCCGGGGGATGCGGGCGGTCTCGCAGGACTTCGACTCCGCCGCCTTGATGGGGGTGAACGTGAACACTGTGGTCTTCACGACGTTCTTGATCGGTTCCGCGCTGGCAGGCGCGGGTGCGATGATGTACGCGCTCTTCCAGGGCTTGACGATCTCGACGTTCTTCGGCGTCGCGCCCGGCTTGAAGGGGTTCGTGGCCGCGGTGGTGGGCGGGATCGGGAACATACCCGGCGCGGTGCTGGGCGGGCTCATCATGGGGGTCGCCGAGGCTCTCGTGATCTGGTCGGGGCTGGACATGTTCAAGGATGCGTTCGGGTTCGTGATCCTGATCATCGTTCTCTTGATCCTTCCCAAGGGCCTTCTGGGCTCGAACAAGGTGGAGAAGGTATGAGGTTCTGGCTCGTTCGCCTGGCGAGCGTCGCGGTCGTTTTGGTGGGGTGCTTCCTCCTGCAGCAGTGGGCGGCGGCAAGCCTGACCCCCTACCTTCAGAGCCTGGTCTTCTTGGCGGGCGGCTATGTGGCGCTCGCCGTGAGCTTGAACCTGATCAACGGGATCACGGGCCAGTTCTCGATCGGTCACGCGGCCTTTTATATGATCGGGGCCTACACGACGGCGTTCCTGACCGCGACGTTCTTCAAGGCGCAACCTCTGGACTCCACGGCATGGGTCGTGCTCATGGTCGTTGCGGGCTCAGTGGTCGCGGGGATCGCGGGGCTTGTCGTCGGCCTTCCCTCCTTGCGCCTCCGCGGGGACTATCTCGCAATCGTGACGCTCGGCTTTGGCGAGATCATCCGCATCGTGGTGCAGAACGTGAAGGCGCTGGGTGGCAGCTTTGGCATTGACTGCCGCGTGGAACCCGCCCCTCCCAGCATCATGCTGATGTGGCTGCTCGCGATCCTCACGATCGCGATCTGTCGGAACCTCCTCAAGTCTGCGCACGGCCTTCCCTTCCTCGCGGTGCGGGAGGACGAGATTGCGAGCTCCGCCATGGGAGTGCAGGTGACGAAGGTGAAGGTCACGGCCTTCGTGGTGGGCTCGATGCTCGCGGGGGCGGCGGGCGCGATCTATGCCCCGTTCCAGGTGTTCATCACTCCTCTGAACTTCGACATGTACCAGTCCTTCATCGTTCTCACGATGGTGGTGATGGGCGGTACTGGATCGGTCACGGGATCGGCGATCGCGGGCCTGCTCCTCTACTTGTTGCCGGAGTATCTGCGGCTCATGAAGCAGCCGGGGACGAGCAAGGCGATCTCGATCGGGGGCCCGGCCGTGGCGGCGGGGCTGGTCGGCGTGATCGTGCTGGTCTGGCTCTTGCGGGTCGTGCAGGCGAAGGTGGTCGGCTCGAAGTGGCAGCGCTGGGCTGGGAACCTGGGGGCGTTGGCCGCCACGGCCCTGCTCGTCTACTTGGGGAGTCTCGCATTGCACGGCGTGCCCTTCCTGCGCTCTCGGAACTACACGATGGCGGAGCTTCGCATGGCGATCTTTGCGCTCGTGCTCATCGCGCTGATGCTATTGCGCCCTGCCGGGATCATGGGGCACCACGAGTTCAGTTGGGACGGGATCGGAAAACGGCTGCGACGTCGAACATCGGGAGCCAAGGCGTGAGCGAGAACGCTACGCCCGTCCTTCGGCTTAAGGAGGCCACGATCAAGTTCGGCGGCCTGATCGCGGTGAATTGCGTCAGCTTCGACCTCATGAAGGGCGACCTGTTCGGGCTGATCGGCCCGAACGGTGCGGGAAAGACTACTTGCTTCAACCTGGTCACGGGGCTGTACCCGCCCACATCCGGCTCGATCGAGTTCATGGGCCGGGACATCTCGGGCATGGCTAGCGCGAAGATCGCCAAGCTCGGCATCTGTCGCACGTTCCAGAACATCCGGCTCTTCAAGGCGCTCTCTGCCGTGGAGAACGTCATGGTGGCCGCGTATCTCCGTCATCGCACCGGCCTGGGCTCGGGGCTGGGGCTGCTCCCCTCCGCGATTCGCGAAACGAAGGAGCTGCGGCGTCAGGCGCTCGAACTCCTCGATGTGGTCGGTCTCTCTGATGTCGCGGAAGAGCGGAGCGGAGACCTGGCCTACGGGCGCCAGCGCAGGCTCGAGATCGCCCGCGCCATGGCGACCCAGCCTGAGCTGCTCTTGCTCGACGAGCCCGCCGCCGGGATGAACCCGAACGAGAAGGTGGATCTGCAACAGACCGTCCGCAGGATCCGAGACGACTTCGACAAGACGGTTCTGCTCATCGAGCACGACATGCGGTTCGTCATGGGCCTCTGCGAGCGGATCGTGGTCCTGGATCACGGCGAGGAGATCGCCCAAGGGCCGCCCGACGCGATCCGCAATGACCCCAAGGTGATCGAGGCCTACCTCGGTGCCGCGGTCTAGCCGTAGGCTGGGTCGCCTGGTAGCGTAGAGTTCGTAGTATGAGGCTCTTCGTCGTTCTCGCGGCCCTGCTCGCTGGCGGATGCCGGAACCAGGACGGGGAGATCGCTTATCTCGGGTCCAAGACCACGAGCACGGTCACCGGCCTCAAGGTCGCGCCTTCCGAAGCGGGAGCGAGGGCCCTCGCGGGCATTCGGCAGTTTGGGTGGGAACTCGCCCGAGCTGCCCGGCTGGGAACGGGAAACTCGAACGGGGTCGTGGCCCCGGCCGGGACCACCCAAGCCCTTGCGCTCATGGCAAACGCGGCCGACGGCCCCGCCCGCGACCGGCTCTTGGAGATGCTCCGAGTGACTCCGGGAAGCCTGGAGACGTACAACGAGGCGCAAGCCTCCCTCTTGACCGCGTTGGCACAGAACAAGGAAGTCACGATCGCGAACTCGGCCTGGTGCGTCTGGCCCCTCCCCGTGCGCCCGGAGTTTCAAGAGGACGTTGCACCCGCCTATTGGGCCAAGGTGACGAACTTGGGTTCCGCGGGCCGCGAGTCGCTCAGCCAGATCAACACATGGTGCGATAAGCAGACCCGCGGACGCATCCCGCGCCTCTTCGAATCACTCGACACCCGCACGGCCATGGTCTTCAGCCACGCGATCGCGGCCACGCTTGGCGGAGTCGAGACTACGACGGGTCGGTTCCAATCAGCGACCGGGGAGGCCCGGTTGCCGATGGTATCCCTGACCCACGAGTTTCAGACTGCCGACCTGGACGGAACCCGGATTGCAAGGGTGCGCGCTGGCGCGATTCAGACAACGTTCGTCATTCCAAGGGAAGGCAAGACTCTCCAGGTGGCCTTGGACGACCTGGCTTCGGGGCTCATCGAACGATCCGAGGCCGCGTTCGTCTCGAAGTCCGGACGCTTGCGGTTTCCGGCCTTCCGATCGGACACCGAGGCGAACCTTGTACCTTCGCTCGCTCGCCTACCGGGGGGCGAGACGATCCAGAGCGCGGATCTCCGCTATCTCTCTCACGAACTAGAGGACAGGTTGCCGATCGCCGTTCACCAGCGGATCGTTCTCGAACTCGGCGCGCCCGGTCATGGCACTGAGCCTGGGCCAACGCCGAAGCCCTCAGGCAACGAGTTCCTCGTGAACCGTCCTTTCCTCTTGCTCGTAGACTGCTCCTATCGAGATCGGCAGATCCCGCTGATCATCGCCGCCGTCCACAATCCGCGATAGGAGTTAGTATCGGCACGTCCTCAGGGCCGCCTCGGTGATACTCTCTACGCTCGGCAGAACGTGCATCTCAAGGGGCTTCGCCCACGGCACTGGGGTGTCCATTCGACTGATGCGCACAGGAGGCGCATCGAGGAGCTCGAAGGCCTCCTCCGCGACGTTCGCGAGAACCTCGCCCGCAAAGCCGCACGTCCTTGGGGCCTCGTTCACGACCACAAGCCGGTTCGTCTTGGTCATGGACTCGATCACGGTCTGTTTGTCCAAGGGAACCAAAGTCCGCAGGTCAATGACCTCGGCCTCGAATCCCTCGGCCTTGAGGTTGTTGGCCGCGTCCAGACAGTGGTAGACGTTCTGGCCATAGGTGACGATCGTGACATCGCTTCCTTCCCTCCTGACCTTGGCTTTGCCCAGGGGTACGAGGGAGGCGTCCCCGCGCTCCACCGGCTCTTCGATCTGGCGCTTGCGGTAGAGCTCCTTGATCTCGTAGAAGATCACGGGGTTCGGGTCGCGCAGCGCGCTCTTGAGCAGGCCCTTTGCATCCGCGGGGGTGCTGGGGCAAACGATCTTGAGCCCAGGAGAGTTGGCGAACCACGCCTCGTTCATCTGGCTGTGATAGAGCGCACCGCCGCCATAGGCCCCGGCCGGGCCGCGGATCACCATCGGGATGCTGACCTCGCCCGCGGTCCGGTAGTGGTACGTCGCGACCATGTTCACGATCTGGTCGAAGCCGCAGGAGATGAAGTCAATGAACTGCATCTCCACCATCGCCCGCTTTCCGTTCAGGCAAAGCCCACAGGCGGTGCCCACGATCGTGGCCTCGCTGATCGGCGCGTCATAGACCCGATCGGTGCCAAACCGCGCCTGCAATCCGTCGGTCACGCCGAACGCACCGCCGAGCAAGCCGATGTCCTCCCCGATCGCGATGAAGTTTTCGTTAAGCTCGAACTCCTCGAAGATCGCCTCGCGCAGGGCGTTCAGATAGTTGACCTTTTCCGTGTTCTCGATCAGCGCCATCACTCCACCTCCCTGAAGACCCACATCGCACCCTCTTCCGGTGGCGGCACCGGGGAGGCGATGGCGAACTCGACGCCCTTGGCAAGGTATTCGACGACCTGCTTGGGGAAGTCCTCGTCGGTCAGGTCGTTCGCGCCCTTGCCCTCCACCGGGTACTTCTCTGCTTCCTTTTGCGAGAGATAGCCCAGTTCGATCATCTTCTCCTTCATGATCCCGATGGGGTCGCGCGACCTGCCCGCCTTGACCTCATCCTTGGGGCGGTACTTGGCGGCCCTATCGTCGTCGTGGTCGCCATGGCCGTAGGCCCGGAACGACTTGCACTCGACGATGCTGGGGCCCTTACCGGACCGTGCCCATGCCACGGCCTCGCTCACCTTCTCGTACACGTCAATGACGTCCTGCCCGTCGGCGATGAGCCCTGGGATTCCATACCCGTCCGCCCGCCGCGCAAAGTCCTCAAGCGCGTACTCTAAGTGGGCCGGGGTTCCGAAAGCCCACTGGTTGTTCTCGACGATCGTGACCACCGGCAGCTTGTGGACGGACGCGAAGTTGATCGCCTCATGAAACACGCCTTGGGCGGTTGACCCTTCGCCGTTGAACGTGAGCGCGACCGAGTCCTTCCCGTCGAGCCGGTCGGCCAGGACCACTCCGCACGCCGCAGGGATCGTGCCCGCGAGCATCGAGGTCGAATGGATGATTTTGTGCTTGGTCGAGCCGATGTGGGACCAGTTGTCCCGTGCGCGGCCCGGCGAGCCCACCTTTCCCCATACTTGGCCGCAGACTTCCTCGATGGACATGCCGCTCCGGTTCGGGTTCGACCACCCGGCCCGCATGTCCTTCAGGAAAAATGCGGGCATGTCGCGGTGGATCGGGCTGATCCAGTCCGTCGGGCGCAGGCCGAAGAGCGAGCCCACGAGGATCGCCTCTTGGTTGTGGGACGAATACAGCGTGCCGCGGAGCCTTCCGCGCTTCTTCTCCTTGATAAGGCGGACGTCGAAATACCGCGCGAGGTAGAGCTGGAGCAACAGCTCTTGATAGTCGGATTTTGTCAAACTTGCGGGCAAGGGGTCCGCCGCACCCTTTTCCGCCTTGCTTTGGCGTTCTTTGGTGGTTCGGGCAGGGTCAGTTTTGGCCAAGATCGCTCCTCGGGAACCTGAATGTTACCAATGTCGGGAACCTGTCACGAGTTCAACAGGCCCATCACGAGGACGGCCCTAGGCGCGGGAATGCCGCGCCCAGGGCCGTTCGACCTGGTGGGCGAGCCTACTTGGAGCGGGCGATCGCCATCTCCTTGTACACGCCTTCGGGCCCGCCATAACCGACGAACTCGTGCGCGACCGAGCCGTCGCCTCGGATGAACTTCACCGTCGGCATGGCCTCGATGTTGTAGCGCTGGGCGAGGCCCTTCTGCTCGTCCACGTCAATCTTGCACAGCACGAAGTCCTTTGCCTCCTTCTTGAACCGCTCGGACTGGAAGACCTCGGCATCCATCATCTTGCAGGGGCCACACCATGAGGCCATGAAGTCCACCATGATCTTCTTGCCCGTGGCGTTGGCGAGCTTCTGCGCCTCTTCGAAGTCGTGCAGCCAGACGCCCGTGCTCGCCATAACGTCCACCTTGGTCGCACCGGCAGGCGGAGCGAAGGCGAACGCAGCGGCCGCAACCGTCTCCAACGAGATCTGGCTTACGTCCATGATCTGGGTCGTTGTCGAGGCACTGCTTTTCTTGGTTTGCTCGATAATGCGAGGCATCTTGTCGCTTGGATCCAGGTAGACGTTCGCGCTCATGGTGCCTTCGTTGTCGGCGACGATGCTCACCGCGTTGAACGTCTTGCCTCGAAGCTTCTTCGAACCGAGATCCTTGCTCGAAGCGAGGTGCTCGATTCCCTTCGCATCGAAGAACGTCGCCCAAACCCCGGCCATCGGCACGTCGAAAACGTCCATCAGGTTGGTGTCGTCCTGAGGTTCGACGGTGTAGGAGTTCGAGCCCTTGTCATAGACGGTCACGTTCTGACCGTCCGCGGTCCAGACCTTTCCTGGGGACTCGATCCGTGCCAGGTTGGGCTTGGCAAGCTTGACGCTGTACTCGACGCTGGTCCCACCGACCGTGGTGACCTTGTATTGGACCGATAGGCCCGGCGCGGCGGCGATGGCTTCCGCGTGCTCTCTCAGCATGGGGGACACGTCGCCCGAGGGTGCCAGGGCGAGCAAGGACGCAAGCAGGATCGTGTTCATCGTTTTGCTCCGACTCCAACCTTGATGATACCCGAACTTGGGCCGGGCTAAACTTTGACCGATGCGGGAACACGGATGGATCCTCGCGATCGCTGTCCTCTTCGTCGTGTGGTGCGGCGTATTCGCCTCTGTGACACCCTATCGAACCGCGGGCGTCCTCTTCGGCCAACGAGACCCGCAGACCGGGGAGCCCATGAGAATCCCGGACGTGGGGGCACCGGACGAGCGCCAGCATGCGAACTATGCCGCCCACCTCATGTCGGGGCAGGGAATCCCCGTGCTCAAGGTCGGCGACTTCGAGGGTTACCAAGCGCACCAGCCTCCGACCTACTACTTTCTCCTCGCGGCTTGGACGAAGCTGGCAGGGGCCGACCTGGAATCCCCCTCTGATGGGCTCCGGCTACGATCGCTCAACATCCTCATCGGCCTCGCGACCCTGGCTGCGATCTATCTCGGCGCACGTTGGGCGGGGATGGGCCCGATCGCTGCCGCCGTTGCAGGCTCCGTGATGCTCATTCCCATGGTCGTCGCCCTACACGCGGCCGTGAGCAACGACCCCTTGCTCTATTGCCTGGTTTCTTGGAGCCTCGCGCTCCTCGTTCGGTTGTCGCGGGACGGGTGGTCGCTTCGCGGCACGATCGCCTTGGGCACAGTGGCGGGGTTGGCGTTCGTGACCAAGACAACGGCGATCGCGCTCCTGCCCTGCCTCGTGGCGGGATGGCTCCTCACCACCAAGGGCCAGCGGCCAGGGAGGTACCTGGCCCTTGCCTTAGGCATCGCCCTCGTGATCGCCATGCCTTGGTGGGTTCGAAACACGGTGCTCTATGGCGACCCGCTCGCACAAAAGGCGTTCCGCGAGGCGTTCGTGGGCTCTCCTGCCGCGTCCACCTTCATCGAATCGGTGGGGCCAGTCGGCTATTGGGCGCAGATGGTGGGATGGTGGACGCTCCGTAGCGTCGTCGGGGCGTTCGGCTATCTCGATCTTTTCATGCTCGAGACGAAGGGCTACGCCCAGTCCTCGGAGTTCTATGTCCGCATCTTGGCGATCCTCGCGGTCCCGTTCCTGGGTTGTTTCTTCCCGCCTCCGGCCGAGTCTCCTCGGATCAGTCGCCCTGCCACCTACCTCTCCCTGCTGCTTCTCGGGCTCGTGATGGGGTTCTTCGTCCTCTTCAACATGACCTATTTCCAGGGGCAGGGCCGGTACGTGTACCCCGCCGTTGCCGCGATCGCCTGGTTGTGGGCGGAGGGCATGTGCCGGGTCGTCCGCAGGCCTCTCTTCGCGCTTGCTTGTGCGCTCGTGCTCTTCACGATCTTGGATGTGGTAGCTTGGCAGACCTTGGTTCAAGGCTTTCCGTTGCGAACCCAGGCCGCCGCTGGTTCCCTGTAACCAGGGGCCGGTTGCCCTCGTCAAACCTAGCGAGTTGGTCAGCCAAGGTTGGACTCATATGGCCGGCGCAACGAGCGATCCTGACCTCATCCTGATCGAACGGGCGATCTTGGGGGACAAGGAAGCGTTCGAATCGCTCTTCGCGCGACACTACGATCGGGTCTATGCGATCGCGCGTGGCGTCCTGCTGGACGCCGACGAGGCCGCGGACGCTGCCCAAGAAATCTTTACGGCCGTCCTGAAGAACCTCAAGCGCTTCGACCGTCGTTCTCGCTTCAGCACATGGCTTTACCGGGTCGCCGTGAACCGCTCGATCCAGCACTCGCGAAAGCTCGGCTTCCGTCGGCGCCTAGTTCCGCTCGACCAAACCCCGGAGACGGGGCTTCCCGTTCAAACCAACGACGAGCACGCTGACCCGGCGATCGAGGCCGCGATGGTACTGCTCTCACCCAGCGACCGAGCCGTGCTCTCCTTGTTCTACTGGGACGACCTCTCGATCAACGAGATGGCGGACGCTCTGGATTGCAGCCCCAACGCTGCCAAGGTCAGGCTGTTCCGGGCGCGAGAGCGGTTTCGCGCCGCCTATGAGGAGGTCACGTGAACCCCATCCCGCCCATGGTGCACGACCTCATTTGGCAGATTGCCGAGGAGGGCGACCTCGACGCGGTGCGCGAGTTCGAGACCCGATATCCTGACTTCGTGCCCGAGCTTCATAAGCGCATGTCCCTCGTCCGCCAGATGCGGCTGGCCCGACCCAACTCGCCTACTCCGAGGTTCGAGCTTCCGCCGACCCCATCGGCACGAGGCTGGCCGCGGTCGGCGGTCGCGGTCGTGGGCCTGCTCGGTGCGTCACTCGTCTTCGCCACCGTGATGTTCGTCTCCCGGCCTGCACCGCGCGCGAACCCCACGCCCAGTTCAGAGCAGTCTCCGGGTGCGAGCGATTACCAACCCACGGTGCGACCTTGGGGCCCTCGCGAAGTGCCGAACCAGCCGCAAGCAGGGTCTGGTGAGCCGCCCTCGACGCAAGCCCCGCCTCCCAACACGCCGGTCTCCGCCTTCGAGAAGACGGTCGAGCTCGACTCCAACGGCACGATGCTGAGCCAGGCGATCCAATCCATCGCGACCCAAGCCGGCCTCCGTCTCACGATCGCCCCGCTCTTCGAGGACAAGGAGATCGAGGCGCACTACTCCGGGCTCTCCGCCAAGCAGGTCCTCGACGACCTCGGCCAGAACTTCGGCTTCACGGTCGTGGTCCAGCAAGGCAACGAGGCCCTCATCGTGCCCGCCCTCGATCCTTCGCGGCCGCCGATCAACATACCGAACGATTCGTACTCGCTCCCGACCGAGAACGAATAAGCCGCGAACGATTGGCACGCGAAATGCGTTCCTTAGAGTACAATCCTCTTCCCTCTCTTGAGATTACGATCATGAAACTTCGCTTCCGTGGCTTCACGCTTATCGAACTTCTCGTCGTCATCGCGATCATCGCGATCCTCGCGGCGATCCTCTTCCCCGTCTTCGCCGCTGCCAAGGAGCAAGCCAAGCTCACGGCCACCCTCTCGAACATGCGACAGCTCTCTATGGCGGTCGCCATGTATGGGAGCGATCACGACGACTACCTCGTGCCGGCCTCGATGCGAGACCCGGCGGGCGCGTTCAACCCGACGATCTGGACCGAGAGGCTCCAGCCCTACGTAAAGAACAAGCAGATCTTCATCGCCAACGGCTCCAACGCGGGCTACGCCGAGAACTGGGCCACCCGCCGGGTGCAAAGCATCGGCTACAACGATGCCACTGGGGTTGACCCGAACAGCACCGCCATTCCGGGCAACGCGCCTCCCGGCACCGAGGGCTTCACGAGCGCAGCCAACGCCAGCGAGATGCAGGAAGTTGCCCGGACTGGCCTCTTCGCGGTCACCCCGAACGGCCCGGAGGGAGACACGACCTCGAAGCACAGAGGCTACGTCTTCAACCCGTACAACGGCCTGAACTCCCCGGACGGCGACTACTACAAGGGGCTGCCCATGATCAGCGACCGCGACCTCACCATTGATCCCAACGATCCGCGGTACCCGAACTCGCCCTCGCTCAGCCCAGGCCAGCTCAAGCCCATCTACGCCCGATATGGTGCGAACCTGAAGGGCGACGGGCGAACGCCGATCATCTTCGGCGACTCCCACGTCAAGGTCTACTCCGCCAACGCCCTCAATGCGTTCGGCGCCGTGATCTGGCGGTTCCGCTAAGCCTGAGCCGCTCCCATACCGCTTCGGAACCCGTCCTTCTACAATAGGGACGGGTTCCGCGTATGTCACAGCCTGAACGAAGCACCAGTCTGAAGGAGAAGTTCGCACAGCGAGCCCTCTTTGCGATCATCCCTGGCGTGGTGGTGCTGCTGATCGCAGTACCGATGATCGTCTATCAAAGCGTCCTCATGGTCTTGGGCTACCTGCTCAGTGCCATGGCCCTGGCCGCGATCGTCTATGGGGTCGCGCAGTTCGTCAAGGCGAGGCAAGTTCCCTCCTTCCCCGTGGACTGTCCCTTCTGCCATCACAAGAACGGCTTCACCACGAAGGCGATGGAGGACGTGCGGTGCGAGGGCTGCCAGCGCATGGTGCCGATCCTTGACGGACGAATCCTTCAGGTTTGGCAAGTGCGGTGCGGCTACTGTAATCATCTCAACTTTTACAGTGAGAAAAGCACGGGCCTCATCTGCGAGAGCTGCAACCGGGTCGTGCCTATCGCCACCGCGGAAGGTGCGCCCCACGCCAAAAAGACCTTCGAGCAGTACACCGTCCACGATGACGACAGCCCGTACGACCTCGTCTTGACCGGTGGAGAGGCGAAGAACGAGGAGCTTGTCGGTGCCCTGCAACACGCTCTTGCGCTCAATCGGGATCAGGTCAGAACCATGTTCGACGAGCTTCCCGTGACTTTGCTCACCGGCGTGCCCAAGCGAAAGGCGGAGATGATGAAGGCGCAGATCGAGATGCACGGAGGCAGCGCCTCGACCCAGCACACGGTCGGTTAGCCTCAGTCCCAGACTCGGGCCCTTCGCTCCTTGGGTATCCTCGCACGCGGCCCAGCATGGTCGGGCCCGTCTGTCTTCGTGACAGGTCGTCGCACCGGATGGCACCTATGACTTCGAAGTTCCCCACGATCGGCACCGCGCGCTGGAAGGGCGCGATTGCCGTGCTCGCAACGTTCCTTTTGGCCGCTTCTGCGTTCGCTTCGAGCGCAGAGGCGAACATCAAGCTCGTTTTCACCCAGGCTGACAAGATGTACCTGTACGCCTCGCTCGCGTTCGGCGCGATCGCGATCCTAGCGGGCTGGATCCTCCAGTCCGGGGTCATGAAGGCGACGACTGGCGACGAGAAGATGCAGGAGGTCGGCGCCGCGATCCGTGACGGTGCGATGGCGTACCTGAGCAAGCAGGTACGCACGATGATCATCTTCATCGTCGTCCTGGCGGTCGGCCTCTTCGTGCTCTATCAAGGCGACTACGGTCAACAGACGGCCCTCATGGTGGCGGTTTCGTTCGTTTTGGGCGTTGCAGCCAGCTACATCGCTGGGTTCCTCGGAATGCGAATGGCGGTGGCTGCGAACATGCGAACCGCGGCCGCAGGACTCACCAGCTATGCGAAGGCACTGCAAGTCGCGTTCCGCTCCGGTGCGGTCGCGGGCATGATGACGGTCGGCCTGGGCTTGATCGGCGCCACGCTCATCTTCCTCCTGGCGGGCGAGCAGGCCATGCGGCTCCTCGTTGGTTTTGGTTTCGGCGGCTCGCTTGCCGCCCTCTTCATGCGCGTCGGCGGTGGCATCTACACGAAGGCCGCCGACGTCGGAGCGGACTTGGTCGGCAAGGTGGAGGCGGGAATCCCCGAGGACGACCCGAGGAACCCGGCCGTCATTGCCGACAACGTGGGCGACAACGTCGGAGACTGCGCCGGTATGGCGGCGGACGTCTTCGAGAGCTATGAGGTCACGCTCGTCGCCGCGATCGTGCTGGGCGCTGCCACGGCCGCGATCTTCGACCAGCAGACGTGGATGAAACTGATCCTCTTCGCCCTCATGGCCCGCGGCGTTGGCATCATCGCCTCGATCCTGGGCATCTTCATGGTGAAGGGCAGCGACAATGTGGACGCCGACCCGCTCAAGGCGATCGGGCGCGGTTTCAACGTATCGGCGGTGGCTGCGATCGTGCTCACCGCCGGCCTCGCCTACTGGATGATGGGCGGGACCGGAGCCAAGATCGCCACGAACCAGCTCGTCTCTTCAGCGGAGCTCCAGTACCGTGACGTCCAGCTCGTCTGGGCGGCCCAAGACGCCGCCGCGAAGAAGCTGGGCAAGGAACGCTACCAGATCAAACCGGCGGACATCCTGGACGACCCGACGCTCCAAAAGATCGGCGCGACCGCCACGGAGCGCGAGCAAACGATCACAAACTTCCTTGCGGCCCAGCGCGAGCAGGTGCGCAAGCCGGACCCGCTCAGCGGCTTCCAGCGGATCACCAAGGACTCGACCCTGGCCGTCGCGGGCTATGCAACCCAGGTTCAGCCTCAGGCCGTGCCGGGGCAGACCGCCCCACCACCCGCCAAGGCGACGACGATCGGCGAACGGCTCTCTGAGGAATACAAGGTCTTCCAGATCGAGATGACCACGACCCCACCGCCCGGTACGCCTGGGGTGACCCCCAAACCAGAGACCCAGACGTTCCACTATGGCCCGACCACGCAGAAGGACTTTGACACCCTGCTGACCGAGGCCAAGAAGCAGAACCCGAACATCAAGGTCACCGACTCCAAGCCGGTGCTCTTCTTCGGGAACGCCAACGGCCAGATCGTAGCCACCATTGACGACCCCAAGGGCGAGATCCCAGCCCAGAAGGTCTCCGGGCCGCCGATCACCTATAGCAAGGTCTCTGTCGAAGAGTTCGACAAGATCAACGCCGCCAGGCAGGCCGACCCGATGGCGCCTGGGCCTCCTACGGAGCAGGTCACCTTCGCTCGCTTGGAGCAGAACACCGTGCCCTGGTGGGGCTTCTTCGCCTGTGTCGTGTTCGGTATCGGCATGGCGTTCGTCTTTGAGCGATTGACCGACTACTACGTCTCCCTGCACAAGAAGCCGGTCACCGAGGTCGCGGGCGTTGCGACGGCAGGCCCAGCCCCCATGATCATCCAGGGCTTTGCCCTGGGCAAGGAGTCTTCGGTCTTCAGCGTGTTCGCGATCGTGGCCGCGCTGATTCTGCCTTTGCTCATCTTCCCCGTGAGCGTCTATGGAAGCTACATCCTGAGCTTCTATGGGATCGCCCTCGTCGGCCTCGGTCTCCTGACCACGACTGGCTTCATCCTTGCCATGGACACGTTCGGGCCCATCAGCGACAACGCTCAAGGCGTCTTCGAGATGTCGGGGGCGGGCCACGCGAACCCCGAGGCGTCCAAGGGTATTCAACGGCTCGACGCGGCCGGGAACACGACCAAGGCCCTCACGAAGGGCTTCGCCATCGCGACCGCCGTGGTCGCTGCCGTCGCTTTGTTCCACGCCTACGTGGAGTCCGCGATGCTCACCGGCATCGGCATGCCGCTCGACATCCCGGAGATCTTCCTGGGTCTATTGATCGGCGGTGCGGCGCCGTACCTCTTCTCGGCGTTCTCGATCAACGCGGTCGGGCGCGCTGCCTTCAAGCTGATCAACGAGGTGCGGGACCAGTTCCGCAAGGATCCGGGCATCATGGCTGGCACCTCGAAGCCGAACTATGCAAGGTGCGTCGAGATCGTGACCGGCGCCGCCCAGAAGGAACTGCTCGGCCCTGGCATCCTCGCGATCGCCCTCCCGATCATCGTGGCCTTCGGCTTCTCGATCGGGAAGCAACCGGTCGAGGTCGGCGGCCAACTCTACAACCTCACGGGTGCGCAAGCACTGGGCGGCTTCCTCGCCGGGGCCATTCTCAGCGGCCAGCTCCTGGCGGTCATGCTCGCAAACTCGGGCGGCATCTGGGACAACGCGAAGAAGCTCATCGAGGACGGGCTGCACGGCGGCAAGGGCACCGAGGCCCACAAGGCCGGCGTGGTCTGCGACACGGTCGGCGACCCCTTCAAGGACACTGCCGGGCCTGCGCTTAACCCGCTGATCAAGGTGATGAACCTCATCGCCCTGCTCCTCGTCCCCGCGATCATCGCGCCGAGGGGCAACACCGAGTTGATCGTGATCACGGTTGCGGGCCTCGTCGCCCTCGCGGTGGCGATCTGGATGTCCAAGCGGGGCAGCCTGGGCTCGGAGATGGCGGCCGCGTCCGGCGAAGCGACACCGGAGCTCGGATCGGCGGCGCCCACGGTGCCGGCTGCCGCGCCGCAAGAGGCCACCGAGGACAGCGAGCCGCAAGGCTAGAGGTTCCCTCCTACGGAGCCGAAGAATCGAGCGGCCCCCTTCCTTGGAAGAGGGGCCGCTTTGGTTTGTTGGACCGCGAGGCCAGGTTGCAATCCCTGGCCCCGCTCCCGCGCCCCTAGACTAGGGGCGCAGGCACTCCGCTCACGTCCCGTTGGCCTGGTGGTTCTCGATCGCCTTCGCCTCGTAGGCCTCGACGATGCCCATGACCGCCCCGAAGAGCTGATCGAGCGACTTCGAGGACGGCGTCCGGACGTAAGCCGAGATGTCTGCCTCGATGTCGGAACCGAGCTGGACGCGAACCTGGCGGACCTCGGCCGTCATCGGCCCCACGCAGCCTGCCTCCCACGCCGAAAGGAAGCTCTGTACCGCCCGGCTCTTGAAGTACTCGGACGCCATCTCGACTGCCTCCGCCGCCGAGGCTGCATTGACGACCACGACGAGGGACCCGGTCTCCTTTCGAAACTCTTCGGCCCAGCGCGAACCGGGACGCGAAAGAAGGCTCGATGCCCCGTCGGGGTCGGAGACGACCAGGCCGACCCGTTCGTGGGCACCCCGTGCCCAATCGGAGAGCTTGATGTTAACGGCAAGGACCGTATCGAAGCCCGCGACCATGAGGCCGAGCGGCACCACCCCCGCCGCGGCACTTGGGTTCGCTTCACGAGCAAGGCCAGCGAGGATGCCAGGTCCAGGTCGGCCCTCCGGGGTCAGATCTACCGCATACGACCGAGCTGGGCTCGGTGGAGGCGAGGGTGGGAGCGGCTTCTCCCGCGCGGCTCGGAACGCTAGTCGAATCTGGGTCGCCGCGTGGGTCCCCAGATCGTCGTTGAACTCGGAGCCCACCTTCGCGAGGAAGGTACTCCCGGCGACGATGGCCAGGCCGATGAGCGTCGTCTTTGCGGTTGTCGGATTCTTACGCTTACGCATTGTCTTTTCCTCAAGTACCGACCTTCTAGATCCAGGGCCGGTAATCACGAGGATGCGCTTTCCGCGAACGGAGTTCCGAAGACGATCCATCGGGGCACGACTTGTTCCGAAACGGAACGAACCCAGTCACTTGACGAGCCAGTGTTCGCGATCAGGATCGGCCCTCGTTTCTCTGGGAAGCACGTCAGCCAGGTGCTTTTCCCACTCGGTCAGGCAGTCAGCAGCTAAGCCGTATCTGGCGAGCCGAACCTTGTCGGGCCGATCCTCTTCCCGATAGGCGGCGTAGGCTACGTCCCGGCACACGGCTCGGAAGCCCCTCTCCCGCTCGGGTGCCTCTGTGAGGTCCTTCAAGGCGGCCAAGTCCCCTTCGAACTTCTTCCAGAGCGCGGGGAAGACGAGCTTGTGCGGCCAGAGTCGGACCCTTCCCTTGCCCCGTGGGATTTCCAGTACTTCCCGCATGTGAAGGTCGTATCGCCACCCGATGTCCTTCTCCTTGAGACGTGCCAGTCCTTTGTAGAACTGAGCGGGCGCGTCGAAGTTCGTCTTGATCGTCCACAAATCCGGGTCTTCGGCCAACGTCTCCACTTCGCCATGGCGGGCAGCGACCGCGAGCATCGTTGCGACGAATCGGACTCGGCGGCCACCGTCCGCCAGTCGTCTCTCGATCACACGGTTCGTGCTCAATGCGTCAAAGAGCGATCCCATGAGGCCCAGGGTCATCCCGTGGTACACGGCTGGCTCCAAGTCCTTGGGCTCTAACAACTCGTTTTCCGGGATTGACAGCACCCAGGAGTTCTTCAGTGCGTAGACCGCAGCGAGAGCGTCCTCGCGGTGGGCACAGCGGCCGAGCCGAGCTGCCATCCCAAAGTGGCGCACCAGCTCGCCGGGATTCACGACCTGCGACAAGATCGTGGCCGTGCGTCCCTTGGTTCGCGCACCAGCCTGAACACCCAGCAATCCCTCGAGGAGTATACAGAAGCCTCGTTGGCCGTCCATCAGTCCGAGTCTTACTTCCTTCGAGGGGTTCGCGTGACAAACGTGGCGCCCTAGTCTCACTTCCGTGAATACCCACCGGTGAGCAGAAACGCGCTCCCGGATCAGTGCCTCTCCCGCAGCCCTGTTCATGGTTCGGAAGAGCGGGCACCGTACACGCTGAAAGAACCACTCCGGGTCGCGTTCCGGCTTTTGAAAGAGCAAGTCCACCACCTGATCGAGGGTCGGTGGCAGTCTCTTGGGACGCTTCGAAGTCACGGGTGGGTCGGTTCTTGGCACAGCCTTGGAGCGGAAATCCGACAGAGGGCGAAATCTCCGTCTTGCCCACGGGCTCGCGCCCCAGGGAAAGTCCCCTGGGGCGCACCCGCCGTTGCAACGCGCCGACTAGCGGCGCACGGTCACGTGGATCTCGCCGAACCGTAGCGCCCCGACGAACGGAACGCCAGCCTGGCCCCTCCTCCGGTCGGTGGAGAAGACCCTTGTCATGGTCTTGATCGAACCGTCTGCCGCGACGTAGCGGTCGAAGCCCGAATTGATCGTCACTTCCATCTTGTTCGGGTTTCGGGTCGCAGCCGCTGCCTTCATGAACTGCCAATTGCTAGTCTGATAGTTCCAGACGTAGAGCATCGCAGTCGTTCCATCCACGTTGGAGCTGGCATCGGCGCGAATCGTGAGGCTGAGCAAGCTGCTCCGGCTCACGCCCGACTTGAAGTCCATACCCATGTCGGTGTAGTGGCCGCGATTGGCGACCGCTTCGCTTCGAACCCGGTATCCACCGCCGGCTCCGTTCTGGATCAGGTTCAGGTTGCCGGAGAAGTACGTCCCACGGATGGTTCGCACCACGGTCGGCTTGAACTTGGTCTCGATGGAGAGCGAACGGAACGCTTCCAGTGCGGCGCCCGAGACGCTGACGCGCCCGTGGCTGTAATCAAGGGCCGAGCCGTCGGCCTTGGGGATGCGGACGCAGGTCGAATAGAGGATGTCCCTCACTTCCTGCTCCGTCAGGTTGGGATTGATGGACCAGATCAGCGCGCACACGCCGTTCGCGACCGGTGTGGACATGCTCGTGCCGAACCAACCCTGGTATCCGCCGTCGTTCGTCGTGCTCCAGACTGTCTCGCCCGGTGCCAGGACGTGAACGCCGCGCCCATAGGCGGACCAGTTCGAAGCCCTGTCCTGGGTGGAGGACGAGGAGACCACGATCGTGTCGGGATGCTCGAAGTCCAGGTTCACCGGCGAGTTGCCAGCGGCATAGAGGAAAATCTTGCCGAGCTGCTTGATGTAGGTTCCGGTGTCGCCGACCGCTTGGCCCTCGACTCCCGAGTAGCTCGCGCTCACGACGCGGGCACCGTTCTCGGCCGCCCACTTCGCGCCGCCCAGGATGTCATCGAAGAAGGCACCGCCGCCGGGGCTGTTCGAAACCTTCACCGGAAGGATCTTTGCGTTCCAGCACACGCCCGCGAGGCCGCGGCTGTTGTTGCCGATCGCGGTGGCGCAGCCCGCGACGTGGGTCCCGTGGCCGTTGACGTCGTTCACGTCCCCACCGTTGGCCTCGGTCAGCTCGTCCACCGAGTTGTAGCCCGGAAGGATCGAGGGCGTGAGATCCTCGTGGTTCTTCATGATTCCGGTGTCGCAGATGCCCACGGTCACGTTCGACGTGCCGGTGCCATAGGTCCAACCCACGGTCGAACCCATGACGGCATGGTGCCACTGCCGGTTGAATAGGGGATCGTTCGGCGTCACGGCGAGCGGGTACACGATGTAGTTGGGCTCGGCGTAGCGATAGTCGCTCGTCGCCATGAGCGACGAGGAGTATGTGTTCTCGTTGAACCCGCTCGGAACCCGCACGACGTACATGTCCGTGCCGGGGATCACGCGGATCATGTTCGGACGAAATCGGTTGATCGCCCTGCTGCGCACGTCCCGTGCCGCTTGCCCCGTAATGCCTCGCTTGGCGAGGTCGTCATAGCCGACCGGCCGCACGATCATCTCGCCGCTGAATTCTTTCTCGCCACGGATCTCTCGATACTGCTGCCCGAACGAGGGGAGCGCCAAGAGAGCAAGGGCGACGCAGACTAAGGTCCGGTTTCTCATATTGGTCACCAATGTATTGCCTGGGTACCCGAGCCAAGGTGCGCGACTACCCCTACCCAAAAGAGTATACGCGATTTCTGGTTGGTTCGGTTCGCACCCCAGATGAGATAGAATTCATCTATGGCCGATCCGAACGACGTTCGAGCTTCCAAGCAGCTCCGCTCCGAACTTGGCAGGAAGATGATAGACGTGACCCAGGCCGACGTCCGGGTCATGCATGGCGTCGCCTATATCCGTGGCGTCGTCAAGGGGATCGTGGGTGGGCCGACCGATCTGAAGAGCGCCCTGCTCCAGGTCGGGAACGGGTTGAGACAGAAGGGCATCGTCAAGGACGTCGTCATTGACGCCGTCTACCGCCAATAGGGATACGAACCCCGAGGGCCGCACGTCTGAATCTTCGGAAATGGAAGGCTCCAAGCTAGGAGGGGCACTGGTTGCCCTCATCGTGTCCATCGGGGCGGTCGTGGGCGCCTCGATCTTGGGGAACGCACTCGTACGCTCGAAGAGCGACGCTGAAATGATCCGCGTCACGGGCTCAGCCCGAAAACAGATCTCAAGCGACTTCGTGATTTGGCGGCTTCAGGTGACCCAGCGGGCCAACGACATGGCAGGTGCCTACTCCGGGCTCAAAAGCGCGGTGGACAAGGCGCAGAAGTTCCTGGCCACCAAGGGGGTGAAGGCCGAGGAGGTCTTCCCTTCTTCGATCCGAACCCAGACGCTCTACGCCCCTCGGCCCGCGGACGAGGGCTACGACTACCAGACGATGCGCACGGTCCAAGGCTATGAGCTCACCCAGGCCGTCGAAGTCCGGAGCTCCAACGTGGACCAGATCGAGAAGATCGCCCGCGAGATCACCGACCTTTTGTCGCAAGGCGTGAACATCGAGTCCAGCGAGCCGAGCTACATCTACACCAAGATCAGCGAGGAGAAGGTGCAAATCCTGGCCGAGGCCGCCAAGGACGCTCGAAGAAGGGCCGAGGAAATTGCCTCGAACAGCGGGGCCAAGATCACAGGCGTTCGGTTCGCCCGCATGAGCCCGCTCCAGATCACCCCCGAGTTCTCCACCGAAGTGAGCGGCGAAGGCATCAACGACACGACCTCCCGGGAAAAGGCGATCACCGCGATCGTCACGCTTGGCTTTGGCGTGCGCTGACGGTCATTCGAGGGCCGAGAGGAACCGGCCGACCTCGCCGACGAGGTAGAAGCTCCCGGTCACGAGCACGGTGCCCTGAGTTCCGTCGAGTCGGGCGAAGGCGTCCGCGATGCTAGTGCATGGGATGGCCTCCCAGCCGCACTCGGCGAGCTCGCCCGCAAGCTCCCGTGCGTCGCGGCTGCGATGCCAGGCGATAGGCACGACAAAGGCCCGGCGCACCCGCGGGCCCAAGGCTCTCCCAAAAGCCCGCACATCGTGGCCCTCCAGCATCCCGACGATCACATCCAGAGGCTCGGGCAGGCTCGCTGCTAACATGCGGGCCGCATCCTCGTTATGGGCGCCATCAAGGATCCACTCTCGGCCAGACCAGGTGCGACGCTCCATCCTCCCCGGCAGTCGCGTTTCGGCGACCGCGCGGCAGGCGAGGCTGCCATCGCAGAGGAAACCTCCCGCAGCACAGGACGCAAGGGCGAGAGCCGCGTTGTGTGGCATGGGGCAGCCTTGAATCCCAGGTTGGAACGGCCCCGCTGACCCGTCGGGCCACTCGACGCGCCAGCCCTCGCCGCTCCGATCCAGGGCGATCTCGCGCCCAAAACGCAAGACCGGGGAACCAAGCTCGGCGGCGACCGACTCGACGACCTCACCGGCCTCGGGTGGCATTTCGCCCACGACGACCGGTCGGCCCGCCTTGATGATGCCTGCCTTCTCGCGCGCGATCCGTGCGAGCGAGGTACCGAGGTGCTCCGTATGGTCGAGCCCGATACTCACGATCACTGAAACGGCCGGGTCCACGACGTTCGTCGCATCGAGCCGCCCACCCAGTCCCACCTCGAGCGCAACCACGTCGCAACCCTCCTGCGCCCAGGCGAGAAACCCTGCCGCAGTCTTGATCTCGAACTCCGTGGGAAGGCCGTAGGGGCTCCCATCCATCCCGTGCGCGATGGCGATCACGGTCCCAAGTGCCTCGGCAAAACGGTCACGCCCCCAGGGCTTGCCCGCGACCTGGATCCTTTCGGTCACTTCATAGACATACGGGCTGAAGGCCGCCCCAGTCCGATACCCTTGTGACCGGAGCACGGCTTCGACGAACGCGGTGGTCGAACCCTTGCCGTTCGTGCCTGCGATGTGGACAAACCGACACGTCTGATGTGGGTCGCCGAGCGAACTGAGCAACGCCTCGATCCGATCCAGCCCAAGCCGCCAACCCGCGTGCCTGAACTTTTCAAGGCTTGCCAGCGCGGCCTCCAGCCGGTCGCTCACCGTTGCAAGAACCTGAAGATCAAGAGCCCCATACCGATGCCCGCGGCAAAGATCGCTGCCCCGACATAGAACCGCTGCCAAGCAAGCTCCGACCTTGACTTGGGCCGCGGCATCCTGACCTCGCTGATCGGGAGCTTGTACTCCGACCCCATGTTGTCAGAGACCGACACCGTCATGGACTTCTCGTCGTAGCCGAGAACGGTAGAGGACCACCAGCCCCACGAAGGGTAGTTCGCTTGAATCTGTAGGCCAGGCGTGGGCGAGAACCTCACGAGATCGCTCTGGCGGACCTCCGCCGTCCCCCCGCGCACGAACCGCACGAGCACCGAGTGCTCCCTCACCTCTTCGACGTTCGCGACATAGCTGTGCCCGTCCGCGCTCTTCGCGAAGGCAGTCTCTCCTGCCGCGAGGGGAGCACAGGCGAGGAGCCTTTCCCGCAGAGCTTGCAGCACGGCGTCGCGCGAAAGGCCGGCCTCCGAGGCAGCCTCGACCAGGGCCTCGACGTCGCCCGAGTCCTCGAGCCGCAGAGCCTGGCCCGATTGGATCGCCTCGGCTCGGGCGAGGACCTCCCTCATCTCGTTCGGGCCCATGGTCGGCTACACTCCAGCTCGGCTCGGGACGAGTCCCGACTCGCCGATCCGCCGGACCGCTTCGGCGTACCGCTCCCCGCCAACGTCGCCTGGCAGGGTAAGCGACATGCGCACAAAGCCCTCGCCCTCGCTTCCCGCCCCGTTACCGGGCACGGCCACGATCCCTGCCTTCTCGATGAGCGCGGCGCAAAACTCGGCGCTCGACATGTCGTCGCGAGGCACCCGCGCCCAAACGAACAAGGTCGCCTTGGGCTTGGGAACCTCCCATCCAAGGGCTGCCAGGCCGTCGCACAGGTAGTCGCGCCGCTTCGCATAGAGCGCCATGGTCTCGCGGTTGTCCACCCCGCTCAGGGCCACGGCCCCGGCCTCGGCGATCGCCCCGAACTGCTTGCTGTCAATGTTGCTCTTCATCGCTTGCAGCGCCTGGATCGCACCGGGGTTCCCGATCGCGAAGCCCAAGCGCCAGCCCGTCATGTTGAACATCTTGCTCAGCGAGTGGAACTCGATCACGTGCTCTACGGAGCCGGGTGCCTGAAGGGCGGTGGGGTGCAGCAAACCGTCATAGGTCACCGTGGCGTAGGCCATGTCGTTCACGAGCAGGATGTCGTGGTCGCGGCAGAACCGTATCGCGTCGGCATAGAACTCGGAAGTCGCCACGGCCGCGGTCGGATTGTTCGGATAGCAGACATAGAAGAGCTTGGCTCGACGGGCAGCCTCGGTCGGGATATCCACCAGCCTCGGAAGAAAGGCGTTCTCCTCTCGCAACGGGACTTCGAACACTTCCCCGCCCGCCATCAGCGTGTTCACCTTGTAGACCGGATACCCAGGGTTCGGGACGATGGCAACGTCGCCGTGATCAATGAAAGCCCACGCGAGATGGGCGAGCCCCTCCTTGCTCCCGATGACCTGGCACAGCTCGCCTTGGTCGGCTGAGGGGACACCGAAGGTCTTCGCATACCATTCCTTCGCGGCATTCAGGAACGCAGGCCAGCCGTTCGCGCTCTCGTCATAGCGGTGGGTCCTCGGGTTGTGAGCCGCCGCGCAAAGAGCCTCGATGACGGGCTTGGGCGTTGGGATATCGGGATCGCCAATGCCTAGGTCAATGACGTCCACGCCTCGGGCGATCGCCTCCCGCTTGGCCCGCGCCACCTCGGCGAAAAGGTAAGGCGGGACGGATTCGAAGCGCCTGCTTGGAGTTGGCATGAGTGGGATTCTACTTGTACCGGCACGACCCTCACGTAGGGAAAGACCCGTCCGATGGCACCGAGCCCGCGCCTGGGTTGGAAGCTGACTTCCGGGGGGAACTCCTCGCTTCCAATACTTTGTGGCCCCGCTGGGTCAAGGATTCATGAGGCCGGGTGTTCCCGAGATTCGCGGTCGGCGGGCCGCGTGGCTTCCATCCGTTCTGCTCGCCACAAATCGGCAAGACTGCCAACGCTTCCCGGGTCCTGGGGACCTCCACCTGCCTGGCACGACCCCCAAAAACCAGCTGCCCACGTTGCTGCTCGAAACAAGCCGGAAGCTGGATCCGATGGAAGGCCACAAACTACTTCCGATTCCGTGCTACCTTAGATGCAGGCAAGAGCCACCCCTTTTCGAATGTAATTTTCCTCAAGAACGACCTCTGTTCAATATGCGCCAAAGGCCAATACAGCCGCGATGGTGGCAACCTTCCTTCAGTTGCGCACCAGCACCGCATGGCTTCGGCGTCACCCTTCTCGGAACTTCTTCCTCTGTGCCTTACGAGGTGAAAAGTAATGGGGTTACAACGTCTTGAGCGGCAAGAGTAGACTGGGGGCACCCGTCGGTTCGACCCACTTACCATCTTGCTTCAGGAGTTCGATCAAGGCCGAAACCCCCTCGCTCTGCGGAATGCCATGGCGGACGGGCTCGCGCTTGCGATATAGGGTGATTTTCCCCCCCGCCGCCCCTACGTAACCATAATCGGCATCGGCCATTTCGCCGGGTCCGTTCACAATGCACCCCATCACAGCGATGTCCAAGCCCACCAGGTGCTTGGTCGCTTGGCGCACTTCACGAAGCACCGTCGGAAGGTCGAACTTCGTCCGCCCGCAGGAAGGGCAAGCGATGTACTCGACCTGCGTCTTGCGCAGCCCTGTGGCTTGGAGGATCTCGTAACAAACGGGGATCTCGTGCAGGGGATCCTCGGCGAGGCTGACTCGAATCGTGTCGCCGAGCCCGTCGAGCAACAGCGCCGCGATCCCTGCGGTGGACTTGATTCGGGCGTACTGTCCATCGCCGGCCTCCGTGACCCCGAGGTGCAAGGGAAAGTTCAAGCCTTCGGCATCCATGATCCGGGCCATTAGCCTATTCGCTTCTACCATTACCGCGACCCGGCTCGCCTTGGCGCTCACGTTGAGGTTGTGAAAGCCGTGCCGGTCGCAGATTCGCAGATACTCCATCGCGCTTGCGACCATCCCTGCCGGCGTGTCACCGTGCGTCACGAGAATGCGCTCGCTGAGCGAGCCGTGATTGACTCCGATCCGCATGGCCCGTCCCTGCTTCTTGCACGCTTCGATCACAGGGGCAAGGCTTGCCTCGATCGCTTCCAGCTCCTCCTGCTCCTCGCTCTCGCTGTAGGCCAGCTCGGCTCGGAGCGCGTCCAGTTCGGTGGTCTCTCTCCCTCGGAGGTCCGAGTCTCCTGAGTCGAGTGCCGCGGCGCGAGTCCCGTGCCGCTTGAAGACGAACAGGCCGGGGTTCAGCCGGACTTCGTCCACATGCTTTGCGGCCTCGATGGCAATCGCCGAGCCTTGATGGTGGACGTCGGCGGTAAGCGGCACTGGGCCGTGTCGCTCTGCGACCTTGGCCCGGATCTCCTCCAAGCACTGTGCCTCTTGAAGAGTGGGGGTCGTCACGCGGACAAGCTCACAGCCTGCCTTGTGCAACTCGATGACCTGCGCGACGACCTCTTCGATCTCGCGGGTCTCGGCCGTGACCATGCTTTGGACCACGACCGGGAACCCAAAGCCCATGGTCAGTTCCCCAACCCTGCACGGCCGGGTGCGCCGCCTTGCCGTGCCACCGCTCATGGCTCTATTCTACGTGCCGGGCGGTTCGCGGGTGGGCCAGGCGCACGCGAGGAGAGAGCCGGGCACGCAGAAGAGAGCGTGCGAGGAGGTCTACTTCTCGCGCAAGGGCATGCCCATTGCCTTGAGGAAAGCCCGCCCCTCTTCGTCCGTCTTGGCCGTTGTGCAGATCGTGATGTCCATCCCGCGCTGCTTGTCGAACTTGTCGTAATCAATCTCAGGGAAGACAAGCTGCTCCTTGAGCCCGAGCGAGTAGTTTCCTCGGCCATCGAACGACTTGGGCGGGAGACCTTGGAAGTCGCGGATGCGCGGAAGCGCGACCGTGGCGAGCTTGTCCAGGAAGTGGTAGGCCCGATCCCCGCGAAGGGTGACCCGGCACCCGACCTTCATCCCTTCTCTTAGCTTGAAGTTGGAGACCGACTTTCGGGCGACGGTCGCGACTGGTTTCTGCCCCGTGATCAAGGACATGTCGTTAATGGCAGCCTCGAGTTCCTTCTCCTCGATGCCGGTGCCCATGTTCACGACGACCTTGACGAGGCGGGGTGCCTCCATCAAGCTGGAGTACTTGAACTGCTCCATGAGCTCCGGACGCACCTTCTCCGCGTAAATCTTCTTCAGTCGCGCTGCCGGCAGCTTGCCCTGCGGTCCGCCTTCCTGCTTGTCCTTCTTCGCCATTCCTTACTTCTCCTTGCTGATGTTGGGCTTGTCCACGATCGTCTTGCCGCTCTTTTTGGCGTATCGCACGAGCTTGCCCTTCTCCTCGCGTCGGCCGATCCGGCTCGGCTGGTCGGATGCGGGGTCAATCACCATGAGGTTGCTCAGATCGAGCGGTGCCGGCATGCGGATGCGCGCCGACTGCTGGCCTTGGTACTTTGCCTTGCGGTGCTTGGTCACAGCGTTGAGCGGGATCGGTTGCTCCGGGTTCTCCGGGTTCTCTTGTATCACGATTGCCTTCCGCTCCTTGGGGGAGAGGGCGGCGACGATACCGATCTGGCCCTTGTCCTTGCCCGCGATGATGATCACCTTGTCGCCCGTCCTCACTTTGGACTTGATGGGCTTCTTGGCTGCTTTGATCTCGGCTTTCGTGGGCATGGTTCAGATCACCTCCGGAGCGAGCGAGACGATCTTCATGTAGTTGTGGTCTCGCAGTTCGCGGGCGACGGGGCCGAAGATTCTCGTTCCTCTCGGCTCTCCGCTCTGCGGGTTGATCACGACGCAGGCGTTGTCATCAAACTTGAGCGTGCTTCCATCGGCGCGACGGATGTCGCGCTTGGTCCGCACGACGACGCAGCGCACCACTTCGCCCTTCTTGACGGGCATGTTCGGGGTTGCGACCTTGACGGAGGCCACGATCACATCGCCGACGCCGCCGTACCGGGGTTGCGAGCCCTTGAGCACTCGGATGCACATGACTTCCCTCGCGCCACTGTTGTCGGCCACCTTGAGCCTGGAAAATTGCTGGATCATTTGTTCGCTCCTTCGTCGTCGGGCACGGGCCGGAGCGGTCGCCCGCCGGCCCTAGGGTTTTCTCCCTCGCCCTACCTGATTTCGATATCTCGTTACTTCACCTTCTCGATCACTCGGGTCACGCGCCAGTGCTTGTGCTTGCTGAGCGGCCGGGTCTCCATGATCTCGACGGTGTCGCCGATGTCGCAGCCCAGCTCGTCGTGAGCCTTGACGCGATCCGTCGTGCGTACGGTCTTGCCATAGAGCGGGTGCTGCATCGCGCGCTCGAGCTTCACGACGACGGTCTTCGTCATCTTGTTCGAGGCAACGACGCCGCGTCGCACTTTTCGGTTCCCGCGCGGCTCTGCGCTCACTTGTCGCCCCCTCGCTTCTTCTCCGAGATCAAGGTCAGCATCCGTGCGATGTTGTGGCGGTGGACCTTGAGCCTCGAGGTGTCGGTCTGCTGTCGGAATACGAGGTCTCGCCGAGCCTTGTAGAGGGCGGCGCGCTCCTCGGCGATCAGCTTTTCGAGCTCGGGAACGGACTTGTCCCTCAGTTCAGACGCCTTGAGCGACTTCATTCGTTGCCCTCCTTCTTGGCCGACTTGCCGACTTCCTCATACGTAAACCCTTCTCGAATCAAGAACTTCGTTCGTATCGGCAGCTTGTGCTGCGCGAGCCTCAAGGCTTCCTTGGCGACCTCGGGCGGTGGCCCAGCCATCTCGAAGAGGACGCGGTCGGGACGGACGACGGCCACGTAGAACTCGACTCCGGCCTTGCCTTTGCCCATGCGTTGTTCCAGGGGCTTCTTGGAGATCGGCTTGTCGGGGAAGACGCGGATCCAGACCTTTCCGACGCGCCGGACGTGGCGGGTCATCGCGATACGGGCCGCCTCGATCTGTCGGGCCGTGATCCAGCCGGGCTCGAGGGCAAGGATCGCGTAATCGCCGAAGGCGATCTCGCTACCGCCCTTCGCTCGACCCTTCATCCGCCCGCGGAACTGCTTGCGGAACTTCATCCTTTTCGGCATCAACATGGCGTTACTGTGTCACCTCACCTGTGGTCTGTGTCCCTTCGTTCACGGGTCCGGCAGTGTCGCCACCGGCCTCGGCCTCTTCGCTCGCCCGCCGAGCGCGTCGCGGCGCGGTAGCCGCCTCGGCCGCAATCGCGGCCATGAGCTGCTTCTCCGGCAAGACCTCGCCCTTGTAGATCCAGACCCGGACCCCGATGGTTCCATACATCGTCATGGCGATGGCGAAGCCGTAGTCAATGTCGGCCCGCAGGGTGTGAAGCGGCACCTTGCCAAACTTGTCCTGCTCGACCCTGGCGATCTCAGCACCGTTCAGTCGGCCGCTCACGATCACCTTCATACCCCTCGCGTTCATCCGCATCGCGCGGGTCATGGACTGCCGCATGGCGCGGCGATGGCTGATCCGGCGCTCGAGCTGGATCGCGATGTTCTCGGCGACGAGTTGTGCGTCCACTTCGGGCTGGCGAACCTCGCTCACGTTGACCTGAACTTGCGCGGTCTCGTCCTCCTTTCGGATCTGCTTGTTCAGGTCGTTGCTGATCTCGTCAATGCCCTTCCCACCGCGACCGATGACCGCGCCAGGGCGGGAGGTGAAGACGGTGACCTTGACCCGGTTTGCGGCGCGCTCGATCTCGACGCGGCTCACAAGGCCCTTTCCGACCTTTTGCAGGAGGTAGTCCCGGATCTTCTTGTCCGACATCAGCGTGCTGCGATAGAGCTTCTTGGGCACGATCCAGTGGCTGTCGTGGCCACGGATCACGCCGATCCGGAAACCGATGGGGTGGATCTTCTGGCCCAAGCTACTCGCCCTCCTTGGGCTCGTCGCCCGCAGGTGCCTCGCGTTCCGGTTCCGCCGCCTCGGCGATCGGTTCCTCGGTGGCTTCAGTTTCTGCCATCGAGCCAGCCTCGACCTCGGGCTCGGCGGGGGCCGCCTCGACGGCTTCCTTGGTCACGGCGTCTTCCACGACGCCCTCCTCGGCCACGGTCTCCTCGACCGCCTCCGATTTCGCCTTTACGGCTTTCTTTGGCTTCGGTGATTGGAACTTCGGTCGGGGTTTGGCTTGGGTGCCGGTCGGCTTCTGCTTCGCGGTCGCGGCAGAATCGTCCACGACCACGGTGATGTGGCTCGTTTTTTTGAGGATCCGGTTCGCCCGGCCCATGGCCCGAGCCTGAATCCGCTTGGCGATCGGCCCCTCGTCCACCTTGATCACCGCGATCCGCAAGGTGTCGGGGTTCGCGCCATGGTTCTCTTGGGCGTTGGCGATCGCGCTCATGATCACTTTTCGGAGCACGAAGGCGCCCTTGCTGGGGTGGAAGCGCAGGTGGTCTACGGTCTGGCTCGCGGACTTGCCGCGCACCAGATCTGCGACGATGCGAACCTTCCTCGGTTGCACCTTGATATACTTCGCTACTGCTTGGACTTCCATAGATCCTTGCCGCCTGGCAGGTCTGAGGCCGGGTCTGACAAGGTTCCGGATTCTACCGGAGCCTGCCCCCGCCTCGGGACTTACTTCAGGCGGGTCCCCCTCTCCGGTAAGGAGCCGCCGTGACCGCGGTAGGTGCGTGTGGGGGCGAACTCGCCGAGCTTGTGCCCCACCATGTTCTCCGTGACGAAGACCGGGACGTGCTTTCGGCCATCGTGGACCGCGATCGTGTGCCCGATCATCTCCGGGGTGATCGTGCTCCGGCGAGACCACGTCTTGATGAGCTTCTTTTCGGAAGCGGAGTTCAGCGCGTCCACCTTCTTCATCAGGTGGTCGTCCACGAAGAACCCTTTCTTGAGACTTCTAGCCATAGCGGTTTACTTGGAGTTCCTCCGTCGAACGATGTACTTGTCGGTGCTCTTGTTGTGCCGTGTGCGACGGCCCAGGGCCTTGTTGCCCCATCGGTCCACCGGACCCTTCCTTCGGCCCACGGGCGATTTCGCCTCGCCGCCGCCGTGGGGGTGGTCTCGCGGGCTCTTTACGACGCCACGGACGTGCGGCTTCTTGCCCAGGCCGCGGTTCTTGCCCGCCTTGCCGATCTGCTCGTTCTCGTGCTCTGCGTTTCCGACCTCGCCAACGGTGGCGCGGCAGTCCGCATGAACCATGCGCATCTCACCGCTCGGGAGCCTGAGCGTGGCGTACGCGCCCTCTTTGGCGACGAGCTGGGCCGCAGCCCCGGCGCTCCGCACCATCTGGCCGCCCTTTCCAGGCTGGAACTCGATGTTGTGCACCAGGGTGCCGAGCGGAACCTTCGCGAGTTGGAGGCAGTGGCCGGGCAGGATGTCCGCCCCGTCCCCGCTTCGAACGACCTTCCCGACCACGAGCCCCTTGGGCGCGAGGATGTATCGCTTCTCGCCGTCCTCGTACTCGAGAAGGGCGATGCGGCAGGTGCGGTTGGGGTCGTACTCGATCGCGACGACCGTCGCGGGCACGCCGTCCTTCTGTCGCTTGAAGTCAATGATGCGGTAGCGGCGCTTGTTCCCGCCGCCGCGGTTCGCCATGGTGAGCCGTCCGGTTGCGTTCCGGCCGCCAGACTTCTTGATCGGGGCGGTGAGCGACTTCTCCGGCTTCTTCTTCGTGACCTCAGAATAGGTCGAGACGATCATGTGCCGGCGGCCCGGCGATGTGGGTTTGAGTCGGCGTACCGGCATTAGACTCCGTAGTCCTCCAGGACTTGTCCTTTGGCGAGCGTTACGATCGCCTTTTTCTGGTCGGGTCGCTTGCCCTTGGCCCGCATCCCGACCCGCTTCGACTTGCCGTGCATGGTCACGGTGCGCACGCTGGTGACCTCGATCAGGCCCTCCTTCTTAGTCCGGCCTGCGTTGTAGATCGCCTCGATCGCACCCTTGATCTCGATCTTGTTGGCGTCGGGCGAGACGATGAAGGTGTACTTGCGCGCGATCTGCGCATCGTCCTTGATCCTAGGGTCGCCGTAGCTCAACCGAACTGTCTTCTCGGTGACGTGCGGGCGGACGATGATCGTGTGCGGGTCTCTCAACTCTTCGTCTCCTTCGCGGTGTAGCGACCTTCGAGGGCCTTGGCCGCGGCCTTGTCCATAAGGATCTTGTGGGCCACGATGAGGTCGCGAGTGGAGAAGCCCTCACCCTTGCCCTCCGTGCTCGGCACGGTGCGCACTACCACGTTCGGGAGGTTTCGGAAGCTCTTCAGCACGATGGCGTCATGCTCTCCAAGCACCACCAGTACCCTCCGGGTCTCCCCGAGGCCGTTGGCGCCGAGGAGCTTGACCGCCTCGGCCGTTTTGGGCTCCTTGATGCTGATCTTATCGCAGACGACGATATTGTCGCCTTGCACCTTTTCGGCGAGGGCTTGGGCCATGGCCAGGCGCCTTTCCTTCTTGTTGACCTTCTTGGAGTAGTCCCTCGGCTTGATCGCGAAGGCCATGCCCCCGTGGGCATAGTGCGGGGCGCGGATCGTGCCTTGTCGGGCGTTGCCGGTCTTTTTCTGCTTATAAGGCTTGCGTCCGCCGCCACGGGTCTCGCTCCGGGTCCGTGCGCTGTGCGTGCCTTGTCGCGCGTTCGCCTCTTCCGCGACCACGACGCGGTGGAGCAGGTTGCTGTCCACCTCCAGGGCCTTGAGGTTCTTGAAAACTTCTGCCATCTCTTACTTGGCCTCCTTGGCGAGCGAGACGAGGCACCCGTTGTGCCCCGGGACGCTGCCGCTCACGAGGATCAGGTTCCTTTCTGCGTCCACACCCACGATCTTGAGTCCCTTTTGAGTCACGGTCTCGGTTCCCATCCGGCCCGGCTTTCGGGTTCCTTTGAATACGCGCTGAGGCCCGGTGGCTCCGCTCGAGAGCGGCCTGCGGTGGGTCATATACCCGTGGGTCATGTGCTGGCCCTTGAACCCATACCGCTTCACGCCTCCTTGGAAGCCGCGTCCCTTGCTGGTTGCCGTGACACGGACGTCGTCGCCTTCCGCGAAGATGTCGCACCCGATCATCTGGCCAGGTTCGAAGCCGCTTGTGTCTGCCACGCGATATTCGCGAAGGTGTCGCAAGTTCTGGCTCAGGCCGGCCTTCTTCAGGTGGCCGAACTTGGGGAAGGTGATCTTCTTGTCGCTGATCTCCCCGAAGCCGACCTGAACAGCCGAGTAGCCGTCGCTGGCCTGGGTTTTCACCTGGGTGACGAACACCGGCCCGGCTTGAATGACGGTGACGGGGATCATCCGCCCGTCTTCGCTGAAGACATGCGTCATCCCAATCTTGGTTCCTAGTATTCCTGTGAGCAAGGTCACTCCTGTCGCACGGCCGAACCGTGCTCGCTGTGAGCTCGCTGCAGCTTCCCGTGCCGTGTCCACTCAGAACCGTTGCCCCTGGTTAGGGGGCGGCAATGGCCAGACTCGAAGCCGCGCGATCTTTTCTGCCCTGGTGTCCAAGGCAGGTTCGGACTATACCTTCGTGCAAATGGGCCCTAGGCCTGCTCGACGTACCGCATCCTTTCAGCGGGAGCGCTCGGGACGGAAAGCGGCGCCGTTGAGAAGAGTTCAGCAAGAGCTTCTAGGTTCATCACCCCTAACAATCGGTGCCTTCAGCGGTTTCTGCCACGTATATTTTGCTGATGAAGCATGCGCTAGCTACGCTTACGCTGTCGATGGCCAGCATCCTCGCACATGGCCAGTTGCCCGAGCACGGGAGCAAGTTCACCGGCAGCGGAAGGATCGCCGACGGCGTGGGTATGAACGCCACGCTCACGTGGAAGGTTGCGGGCGACACTGAGATCGAGGCAGGCTCTTGCGTCCGCGAGTGCGGAGGGGGCAAGCACGTCAAGCACGCCGACTGTGACCTCTCCAGCTGCAAGGCGTGCCCGGTCAAGACTCGAGGCTCGAACAGACACTCGTTCCGATTCGCCGTACAATTCACCGACCTCGGCGAAGACGAGAACCCGCCGAGCGCAAGTGGCTCCGCGGGAAAAAGACCGAGATCAGCGTCGCACTCGCCGAGAAGGACGGTGCCCGCCAGGTAGGGAGTATCGTGCTCGTGCTAGTCTTGAGCGGCGCGAAGGAGGATATCGAGACTCCTGCGTGGCTCAGCACCTCCGCGGAAGGGACGGTACCGGAGCAGCTCGCCAAGACGCTCGGGGCTCAACTCTTGGCTGAGGGCTGAGCGGGCATCGCCTTTCCACTCGGTCGGTTTGCCTTGCGGATCGGGGCGATGGCTGGCACACGCATTGCTTGCTCGGCGCGCTTGCCCCCTCCCGGTTCGCTGCGCTCACCGACCTCCCCCATCCCGGTGCGCCGGGACGAGGGAGGTCCCTCGACTTGCTAGCCTCCGAGCGACTGGGCCTGGGCGGCCACCCGGCGGCGTGCCTCGAGCACCTTCGCGTGCTCGCTCGCCGGGACGAGCTCGCTTGCCCAAGGTCGCGAGGCTTCGTAGTCCTCATATGCCTTACGGACGGCTTTCACCTCCCAGTCGAACTCATAGTTCCCTTTACCGCCGGACAGCTCGACCACCTCGAATCCGGTGTTCGACTTGTTCTGCCATGCGAGCCCCTTCGACGAGCCGGATCCTGGCGTCAGTGTCACCGTGACGCCAACGGCGGATGCCAAGGCGGAGAAGTGCCCCGGAATGGTGACGTACGCCCGACCGTTCGTCAGGCGGGACGTGCCTCGCGTGTACATCGCCGCCTCGGGCCCTTCGATGCAAGTGTAGACGATGTCGCGCGTGGGGTCGCGAGGGTCTACCTCGACGAAGTTCTTGATCTGGGCGGAGATGCTGACGCGCCCATCGGCCAAAGTAGAGATCGCGCCAATATTCGGTTGAGTACCGTAGACGATGATCTGAGCCCCGTTGCCGTTGAGGATCGCGGGTTGCATAAGGACGCTTCCGAACGGGCTGCCACCGGTAGTGTTCAGCCGGAGGGCAAGCTTCCCCACCCCCGCTTGGCTGACCTTGAAACGATCAAGTCCGCCGCGCTTGACCACGATCGAAGAGAATTGCCGATCCCCGTTCAAGCTGACGCCGTCGAGAAACTCCGCGAGGCCCACGAACCTCGCTGCGAGTCCGGTCGGTGCGTTTTCGGCCACAAGCGCGGCCCCGGAAAGGTTCGTGTTCTTCGCGTGTACGCCGAAGGCGAGGGACGAGCGCGCTAGCCCAAGAACTCCCGTCCCGGACGCCGACCGCGTCTCACCGTACACGCCAATGTTCGCGCCAGTCGTCGAGGTCGCCGTCCCGCGCAGGGCGATGCTGGACTGCTGGGCCGCACTGAAAGAGCCGCCCACTGATGCCCCCGCGCCGGTCGCAGAATTGTTGCCGATGACTGGAATGGTCGTGCCGGTCGCTTGGCTGACGTTCACCTGCCCGGCGCGGAAGGTGCCGCCGATGCTCGCATGGCCCGGTTGCACGGTGCCGGGCGTCGTGTTCTGCAGGAACACGTTGCCGACCACGGCCTGGATCCCTTCCTGCTGGGCAAGGACGGCAGTGCTCGCGAGCACGATCAACGACGAGGTGACGAGGAGTGTGCGCTTGCGCATGCACCCATCATGCTCCACCCGCGAGGCCTTGGAACCCTAACTTTCGTTAGGGGGCGGCCACCCAGTTCGCCTGATCCACCTCGTGGCACCAGGCGGCGACCGCGGTCGGGCCGACGGACCGGACGCTGTAACGCGCACGCAAAGCTCCACCCGCTCCCAGGAAGTCGTTCACCGTGCCCCCCCCCACAACCGATCGCGTGACGAAGGCGGTGCCGAGCGAGCTACTCGTCAAGTCGCGGTACTGGCCGCTCGCAAAGTCGAACAGCTCGAGTTCCAGAGCGAACGCACCCGCGTGGACCATTCTCGAATGGAGCGAGAAAACGAGCGTTTCGAGCTGGGACAAGCCTACCGTGCTATCCACCTGGACCCGCACGGGCGGCACCGTGGCATTGGGCACGATGAAGCGGCAGACCCGGAGGGAGTCGCCATCCACGGCGGAGAGGCTCGCAAGGTTGCCCGCATCCTGCCTCCCAAAGACAAGGGAGAAAGAAGTCGGCACGACCGTCGTCTCGGGGTTCGCACCTGTGAACTTCGCATCCAGCATTGCGTTGATCTCGAACTGGAAGGTCGGCCCGCCGTTCGTCCAGCCGGCAGGGAGAAACACGAACGGCCCCTCCCACACGCCGGTAGATGTGTTGCGCTGGTAGAGCCCGTTCACGGAGTTGCCCGGTGCCGGGGACCAGCGCACGTAGGGGCCCGCGAGCGCTCCAGCTCCTCCGGTCAGACCGCTGAACTCCGCCGTCCAGCAGAACTCGCTTGGAACCACGATGTTCGGGATCGGGATCGTGACCGTGAACTGAGGGTTCGAGCTGGGATCGAGCCCGTCGGGGATAGCCTGGACCGGACTTGCCCAGAGGAGCGTGCCGGGCCTTCCCTGATCGCTCGCGGTGTCGCTGTCGTTGGGCTTCCAAAGCCGCAGGATGAACGAGGCGCCAGGGTTCGCTGTCGTGTCCGCGCCGAAGAGCACGTTCACCGAAGTGAGCCGCCGGTTCGGTCCCTCCACCGAGACTCGCGCCCCTACCCCGTCGTAGGTGCCCCCGGTCGTCCCGTCCGTATAAGGAAAGTCCAAGAAGAACTGCGGGACTATGGCGTTGGTCTGGTTGTCGAACGGGCTCGGCAGGGCGGAAAGGTCCCCGCTCATCACGACGACTCCGAACCCCCAGCCGGTAGACGGGTTGAACGGTGGCCAGCTGGCGGCAGGCTCGTCGCAGCCCCATGTGCTCGCCCCGCCCGCGGTGAAGACCCGGCGCCAGACCAGGCCCGGAGCATTCACGTTCGCAGCGTTGGCGGGCAGGCTGCCGACCTGGGGCGTGCCGTGGAACCGCAGGCCGCCGCGGGTCGGAGCGTTGTTCGGGTCGAAAGGGCCGACCCCGAGGTTGCCGCCCGAGAACTGGGCGGTCACGGTCACGTTCGTGGGGAATGACACACTCGGCACGGTGAGCCGGAGCACGCGATCACCGGGCCGGACGGTTTGCGGCGTGCTCGTCCAGAGCAAGGTGCCTGGCGAGGCGTAGGGCGTGTTCGTCCCATCGCCGTTCGAGTTGGGCCCGTCGTTCGCATACACGCGAACGATGACCCGCTCCGCCCCCGTCATTGGGCCGACCTCGCGGTAAAAGACCGTGAGCTCGGTAACCACCGACGCTTGGGTCAGCGTCACTTGGCTCCCACGCTCCGGCCACGCGGTCCACTGGGAAAAGTCCGGCTGGCCGTTCCACGCCGAGCCCACTCCCCCAGGCCCGAAGTTCGAGGTAGTCACGCTCGTCGCCCGGTATACGGTTTGTTGGGCCGAAGCGAGAGATGCGAGAGCGACCGAGAACAGGCCAAGACACAGACAGCGCATGCTAGAGGCAGTCTAGCCCGTTCCCACCACGGTTCGGGCTGACCCGCCGCGATAGTCCGGTATTTCCACGAGGCACTTTCTTAGGCCCAAGGCCGGGCGTTCGGGCCGAAGTTGGCACTGTAGTAGGGCACGACCGTGTGCAGCGGCGCGACGATCTTATCTATCTTGGCCTTGAGCCTGTCGTCCACCTTGGTCTGGGCCGCGCGCACCCCTTGCTCCAGCTGTGTCGCCGACTTCGCGCCGATGATGGGCACCGTGACGCCCGGCATCGAGGCGACCCATCCCAGGCTCATCTCCGTGAGCGTCATCCCGTTCTTCGAGGCGAGGGTGGCAAGCCGAGTCACGACTTTGGACGCCGCGGGCGTGATCCGACCGAAGGGGTCGCTCTTCACATAGCGCCCGCTCTTGGGCCGTCCGAGGTATTTGCCGGTGAGCTGCCCGCCTGCCAAGGGGGACCATGGGATCACCGCAAGGTCATAGGTTCGGCAGAACGGCAAGAGCTCCCGCTCGATCGAGCGGTCCAGCAGGTTATAGGGCGGTTGTTCGCTCACGAAGCAGGTGGCTCCCAGAGCCTTGGCCACATAGTTCGCCTCGCACACCTGCCACGCGGCGAACGTGCTGCAGCCGATGTAGCGAACCTTGCCACTGCGGACAAGATCGTCCAACCCGCGCAGCGTCTCGTCAATCGGGATCGAAGGTTGCGGCCGGTGAATCTGGTAGAGGTCAATATATTCGGTTCCCAGCCGCTTGAGGGACGCTTCGCACGCCGCGATCACGTGCCGCCGGGAGTTGCCCCATGCGTTGGGGTCGTCGTCGCTCATCTTGCCGTGGCACTTGGTCGCGATCACGAGGGAATCGCGCTTGCCGCGAATGTGCTTGCCTAGGATCGTCTCGCTGGTGCCTCGGGCGTAGACGTCGGCGGTATCGAAGAAGTTGATGCCTAGGTCGAAGGCCTTCGCCATGACCTTGGCCGCCTCGACCTCGGTGGAGCCCCAGTCCTGCGGCTCCCAACCGAATGTCATGGTGCCGAGGCACGGGTTGCTCACCTGGACGCCTGTCCGACCTAGGGCGCGAAACTCCATCGCCGAAACTTACCCTGCTCAAGCGACGCGCACGCTGGGCTACCGGACTAGCCTCGCCCCTGCGTTCGGCGCCCGCCCGCCTGACTATGCGATCTTGAACGCCTCTTCGGCCCGGCCCACTTCTTCCGAGACCACCTGCTGGATGATCGCGTACTGGGCAGTCGGCAATCCCACCACCATCGCGATGTCGTCCGTGACCTTGTGGCTCCCCTCGAGTTGGTTGTTCGAGAACCCGGCCTGGTGGGCGATCGCGTTCGCGAGGGCCACGATGCAGGTCTCCAGGAAGTACTGCTCCGAACCCATCGGCTCGTGATGGAAGGAGACGCAGTCCTGCACCATTGTGTGCAGGCCCCACTGCTTCACCACGATTCCGCCCAGGCACGCATGGTCGAACCCGTTGATCTCCTGCTCCACGTCCACCAACGGTTCGCCTCGGCGCTTGGCCGTATCCAGTGCCCGCGAGAGCTCCTCCGGCATGAACCGCTCCAGTGCGAGCAGCCCGATGTCATGGAGCATGCCCGCGCAATAAAGCATCTCGGCCAGGTGCGGCACCTTGAGGCGGCTCAGGATCCTGCACCCCGTTGCCACCGCGAGACTGTGGCGCCAGTGTTCGAGGCGGTGAAAACCGGAACAGGTCGAGCGGCCGGAGACCATCTGTTGCATCGCCGAGCTGACCACGATGCTGCGCACGCAGTTGATCCCGAGGAAGCTGATCGCTCGAGGGACGGTCGTGACATCCTGCGCCCCGTAATAGGCAGAGTTCGCCACGCGCAAGAGCTTCGCGGTCACGGCAGGGTCGCGCTCGATCGCGGTCGCGATCTCGCGTTGGTTCACGTTCGGGTCGTCGGCCAGGCGCAGTACTGCACTCGCCGCCTGGGGAAGGACGGGCAGGTTCTCGGTACGCGACAGCCTGAGCTCCAGGCTGGAGAGATCCACACGGGTGATCTTCGGTTTGTGGCAGCCGTTGTCTCAGGGTCGTCCCATACTGGCACGCGATGGAAACTTTTCTCGTGGCTGGCACGTTGTTTGATAGTGACAGGCTCAAGCGATTGAACCAATGAGAACCATGCCCCGAGACTACTACGAAGTCCTTGGCGTCGCCAAGGGTGCGACGCAGAAGGAGATCCAATCCGCCTACCGGAAACTAGCGCGGAAGTGGCACCCGGACGTAAACCGCGATCCGGGGGCTGAGGGCAAGTTCAAGGAGATCAGCGAGGCCTACGAGGTCCTCAAGGACGCCGAGAAGCGCAAGAAGTACGACCGGTTCGGCGCCGACCTCGGCGAAGGGCAGTCGGGGGCAGCCTCGCCCGAGGACTTTCAAGCCTATGTAGACGCCTCGGGGTTTGACCTCGGCGGGATCTTCGGCAACCTGTTTGGCATGGGGGGAATGCAGACCGGTCGGCCCGCCTCGGACGTCGAGCGCCGGGTGGACGTCACCCTCGAGGAGATTGACTCGGGCACGAAGCGCACCCTGAGCTACGCTCTCCCCGATGCATGTTCTACATGCCACGGAACGGGCGCAGTGCTGGGCCGCGACCGAAGCCGGACCGCTTGTCCGACCTGCCACGGCACGGGAACGGTACAGAACCCTCGCAAGATCGTCGTCACGATCCCAGCGGGATGCCAGGACGCCAAGAAGCTTCGTGTGCCAGGTGGTGGGACACTGGGTAGCAACGGTCGCCGGGGTGACCTCTTCGTGCTCGTCCATGTCCTGCCCCACCGGTTGTTTCAGCGCGTCGGCCAGGACACCGAGGTCGAAGTGTCCGTGCCCTTCCCCACCGCTGCGCTGGGTGGCGAGGTCCAAGTTCCTACCCCGCGATCGTCCGGCAGGGTGGCCGTGCCGCCCGGCACGCAGTCCGGCCAAGTCCTGCGCCTCAAGGGCCAGGGTGTCTCCAAGCTCGGGGGCCAGCGCGGAGATCTGCGGGTGCGGATCAAGGTCGCGGTGCCCAAGTCTCTTACCGATGAGCAGCGAGAGTTGATCGAGCGGCTCGGAGAGCTCGAGGTGACGCCATCGTGACCCGAGGCAATCAGCCAGTCTATATGATCGGGGTCGCCGCGGAGCTGTGCGGAGTCCACCCGCAGACCCTCCGCCAATACGAGCGCCTCGGCCTCGTCCAGCCTGCGCGGGCAGGCTCGAAGAACCGGCTCTTTAGCGACTTTGACATCGAGAGGGTCCGTCAGATCCAACGCTTGACCCAAGAGATGGGGGTGAACCTTGCCGGCGTCGAGATCGTCCTGCGGCTCTTGGACGAGTTGGCGGAGCTCCACCGCGAGGCGGAAGAAAGGATCACCGAGTACCGCCGCGAGGTCGAGGAGCAGATCGTCTCCATGCTCGCCAACTCCACGGCCCCGATCCGACGCGACGCGTCCCTGCTCCCTGTGCCACGCCCGCTCCGGCCTGGGACTCGCCGCTTCTAGGAGCGAGGGCCCGTCATACTTCTATATGGCCGAGTTTCCCGAGGCATTGAGCTTCGACGACGTTCTCCTTTTGCCCGCGAGGTCAGACGTCTTGCCCACCGAAGTGGACACTTCTTCCGAGATCGTTCCCGGAATCCGACTCAGCATCCCCATCGTCTCCGCCCCCATGGACACGGTCACCGAGGCGCGCCTTGCGATCTCCATGGCCCGCGAGGGCGGCGTGGGGGTCATCCATCGCAACATGCCGATCGACGAGCAGGCCGACCAGGTGGACCGGGTCAAGCGGAGCGAGCACGGCGTCATCACCGACCCCTTCAAGCTCAGCCCAGACGAGACGATCGCCGACGCGGTCGCACTCATGGCGAGGTTCCGCATCAGCGGCGTGCCGATCACCGACGCCGATAACCGGCTCGTGGGGATCTTGACCAACCGCGACATTCGCTTCGAGACCGAGTTCGACCAGCCCATTCGCGAGCGCATGACCTCGAACGACCTCGTTACGGGCAGGCCCGGAACGACGCTCGACGAGGCGCAGAAGCTCCTCGCGGAGCACCGGATCGAGAAGCTGCCCATCGTGGACTCCGAGGGAAAGCTCAAAGGCTTGATCACGATCAAGGACATCGAAAAGGTTAAGCGTCACCCCAACGCAACCAAGGATCCCTTGGGTCGCCTCGTGGTGGGCGCGGCGATCGGCCCCCTGCGCGAGCCCTTCGAACGGGCCAAAGCCCTGATGGACGCCGGCGTGGACTTCGTCGTCATTGATGCGGCGCACGGCGAGAGCAAAGGGGTGATCGAGTGCACTCGGATGCTCAAAGAGCGGCTCCCTGGCCTGACCGTCGTGCCCGGTAACGTCGCGACCAAGGAGGGGGTGCGCGCGCTCCATGCGGCAGGCGCCGATGCGATCCGGCTCGGGATCGGGGCCGGTTCGATCTGCACGACGCGGGTCGTAGCGGGCATCGGGGTTCCGCAGTTCTCCGCGGTCTACGAGTGCTGTCAAGAAGCGAACGAGCTACAAATCCCGACCATCGCCGACGGCGGAATCCGAACCAGTGGCGACATCGTGAAGGCACTGGCCGCAGGGGCCAGCACGGTGATGATGGGGAACATGTTCGCCGGTTGCGAGGAATCCCCCGGTGAGACCGAGATCTTCCGAAACCGGGCCTACAAGGTCTACCGCGGGATGGGCTCGATCGCAGCAATGCGCCAAGGCTCGTCCGACCGTTACATGGCCGTGAAGTCCACGAGCGCGACCATGGTGCCCGAAGGTGTCGAAGGTCGCGTCCCGTTCAAGGGCCCGCTCAGTGAGACCGTCACCCAGCTCGTGGGAGGGCTCCGCAGCGGCATGGGTTACGTCGGGGCAGGATCGCTGGCGGAGCTCCACAAGCGGGCCCAGTTCGTCCGAATCACGAACGCCGGGCTCCGGGAGTCGCACCCTCACGACGTCTGGATCACCAAAGAGCCGCCGAACTACTCGTCCCCGTTCGGATACGGCGAAACCGATTGAGACTCGCACTATAATAGGGTCATGGCCGACCGCGTCCAAGTCTTCGACACTACGCTGCGCGACGGCGAGCAGAGCCCCGGCGTCCGCCTCAGCATGTCTCAAAAGCTCGAGATCGGGCGAATGCTCGAAGATCTGGGCGTGAACGTCATCGAGGCGGGCTTCCCCATCTCCAGCCCTGGCGACTTCGAGAGCGTCAACACCTTGAGCAAGGAGCTGCGAAACGTGACGGTCTGTGGGCTCACCCGTGCAGTCGCGAAGGACATCGAGTGCGCCGCCGACGCGCTGAAACCTGCTGCCCGCCCCCGGATCCATACGGGTCTCGGCGTGAGCAACAGTCACTTGGACCACAAGCTCAAGATGACCAAGGAGCAGGCTCTGGAGAAAGGAGTGGCCGCCGTGAAGCTCGCCAGGAGCTTCGTGGACGATGTCGAGTATTTCATGGAGGACAGCGGACGGGGCTACCTCGACCACCCCGAATACCTCTACCAAGTGGTCGAAGCCGTGATCGGGGCCGGAGCCACGGTGATCAACATGCCCGACACGACCGGGTACATGTTCCCCACCGAGTACCGCGACTTCTTTGCCAACGTCATCGCGAACGTGCCGAACAGCGACAAGGCCACGTTCAGCTGCCACTGCCACAACGACCTCGGGATGGCGACCGCGAACACGCTCGGCGGGGTGATCGGCGGGGCGCGACAGGTGGAGGTGACCGTGAACGGGATCGGCGAGAGAGCGGGCAACACCTCGCTGGAAGAGGTGGTCATGGCGCTCCACATCCGGGACGACCTCTTCCAAGTCGAGACCTCGATCAAGACCGAGAAGCTCCTCGCCGCGAGCAGGATGGTCGCTAACCTGACAGGGATGATCGTGCAGCGCAACAAGGCCGTCGTGGGGGCCAACGCCTATGCACACTCCTCAGGGATCCATCAAGACGGGGTGCTCAAGGAGCGGACCACGTATGAGATCATCGCACCGGAGCTCGTGGGAGCCGAAAAGTCCGAGATCATCCTTACCGCTCGCTCTGGGCGGCACGGACTGAGGCACCGGCTCCACGAACTGGGGTTCAACTTCCCGGAGCCCCGGTTCGAAGAGCTCTATGACCGCTTCTTGACCTTGGCGGACACCAAGAGCGAAGTCATGGACGATGACCTGCGGGAGCTGGTCGAGGCCAACTGAGCCCATCCCCCCGCAAGCCGTCCATGCCTTCCGGGTAACGTCCTACTCCTGCATGAGCCGTGAACCCACCGCTGGTCTGATCCTTGCCGCCGGCAAGGGGACCAGGATGAAGAGCGAGATTCCCAAGGCCCTCCACCCGGTGGCCGGAATGCCGATGGTCGAGCTGGTGAGCCGGGCGGTACGGGGGGCCGGCATCCCGCGCCCGACCGTCGTGGTCGGCCATGGTGGCGACGCTGTTATCGAGGGCCTCGGCGACGGTTACGACTTCGTCTGGCAGCGCGAACAAAGGGGGACTGGCCACGCCGTGATGATGGCGGCCGAGGCGCTTCGCCACCATCACGGGCCCTTGCTCGTCACCCCAGGGGACACCCCGTTGCTCTCCTCCGAGACCCTCGCTCGCCTCATCGAGGCGTACCACGCGGAGTCTGCACAGGTCTCGATGGCTACCTTCGTAACGGTCGAGCCGGGAGGCTATGGACGCATTGTCCGGGACGAGGAGGGTCAGGTCGCCCAGATCGTGGAGGATCGCGACGCGACGCCGCAGCAAAAGGCCCTGCTCGAAGTGAACCCGGCCGTGTACTGCTTTGATTGCCAGCTCTTGCTCGAAGTGATCCAGGGGCTAGACTCGAACAACGCCCAAGGGGAGGTCTACCTCACCGACGCCATCGCTGCGATCCATTCCCGAGGTGGCAAGATCGTGGCCGAAACCTTCGACGACCCGGACGAGTTTATGGGGGTCAACGACCGCTGGCAGCTCGCCGAGGCTTCCCGAATCCTCCGCCTGCGCATCCTCCGGAAGCACGCGATGAACGGGGTCACGATCGTGGACCCGAGCAGCAGCTATATCACGATGGACGTCGAGATCGAACCAGACGCCCTCATCGAACCGATGACCGTGATCGAGGGAAACACTCGGATTGGAGCGGGCGCGCGCATCGGTCCCAATGCTTGGGTCAAGGACTCCGTGATCGGCCAGGATTGCAGAGTCTTCATGAGCCACGTTGACCAAGCGACAATGGCGGAAGGTTCTCGGTGCGGCCCGTTCAGCAACCTTCGCCCCGGTACTCGGTTGGGTGCGGGGGTCAAGATCGGCAATTTCGTCGAGGTGAAGAACAGCGAGATCGGCCAAGCCACCGCGATCTCGCACCTCACCTATATCGGGGACGCGACCGTAGGTTCAGGCGCGAACATCGGGGCAGGCACGATCACCTGCAACTACGACGGCTTTGCGAAGCACAGGACCAAGATCGGCAACGGGGCGTTCATCGGATCCAACTCGACCCTTGTCGCGCCGGTCGAGATTGGAGATAATGGATTTGTCGCCGCAGGGAGCGTGATCACGAAAGGGGTGCCCGAGGGCGCTCTCGGTGTCGGCAGGGCGCGTCAAGAGGTCAGGGAAGGATGGGTCAACTCGTGGAAAGCCAAGAAGAGCTCACCAGAATAAACGGCAACGAGCTCATTGATATGAAGCTCTTTTGTGGGAATGCCCACTCAGAGCTGGGACACCGTGTCGCCGACTATCTCGGTGTTCAGATGGGCCGCATGACCTCCACCAAGTTTAGCGACGGCGAGCTTCGGATCCAGGTGGACGAGAGCGCCCGTGGTGACGACGTTTTCCTGATTCAGCCCACCTGCGCTCCGGTGAACGACTCCCTCATGGAGCTGCTCATCATGCTCGATGCGTTCCGCCGCGCGAGCGCGAACCGTATCACCGTGGTCTGCCCCTACTATGGCTATGCCCGGCAGGACAAGAAGCTCAAGCCGCGCGAACCCATCACCGCGAGGCTCGTCGCCGACCTGATCGAGGAGGCGGGCGCCCACCGCGTCGTTTGCATTGACCTCCACGCCGAGCAGATTCAAGGCTTCTTCGACATTCCAGTGGACCACCTCTATGCGGGGCCGATCATAGGGCGTCACTTTATCGAGCAGGGGTTTGACCAGCTCGAGGACGTGGTGGTCGTGAGCCCGGACGTCGCCGGGGTCGGTCGCGCCAGGGCACTCGCGGAGATGCTCAAGGCCCCGATCGCGATCATCGCCAAGCGACGCCCCGAGCCGAACAAGGTGGACATCGTGGAGATCATCGGCGAAGTGGACGGTCGCCGGTGTGTGATGATTGACGACATGGTGGACACCGGGGGCTCGGTGATCCAAGGGGCCGAGGCCTTGCTGAAGCGAGGGGCGGTCGAGGTCATGGTCGCCTGTAGCCATGGGGTCTTTAGCGGCAACGCCTCCCAGCGCCTCCAAGACAGCGTCGTGACCAAGGTCGTCTGCCTCGATACCGTGCCGATCCCAGGGAGCAAGCAGTTCCCCAAGCTGACCGTCCTGCCCTCAGCTCCGCTCCTGGGCGAGGCGATCCGGAGGATTCACTGCAACCGGTCGGTGAGCGAGCTCTTCGGCGGTTGGCGCTAAGGGCTAGGCGGTCTAAATCAATTCGTACCGAGTGTTACGCACGCGAGGCGTGTAGCCTGCGTCCAGAATGAGCCGCTCGAACTCCTCTGCGTTCAAGATGAACTTGTTCCCTGCCGCCGAGACGACGTTCTCCTCGATCATCGTAGAACCAAAGTCGTCGGCACCGTATCGCAAGGCGATTTGGGCGATCTTGGGACCTTGGGTCAAGATCGAGAGCTGGACGTGGTCGAAGTTGTCCAGGAAGATCCGGGAGACCGCGACCGTGCGCAGATAATCAAAGGCCGAGGCCTTGCGCTCGATCGGTAGGTTCGTCTCTTCCGGTTGGAACGACCAGGTCACGAAGGCGCGGAACGGCGAGCACTCGTCCTGGAGGTCGCGGATGCGCCCGAGGTGCTCGACCCGGTCTGACATCGTCTCGACGTGGCCGAACATCATGCTCGCGCTCGACCGCATGCCGAGCGAAGCCGCGGTACGCATGCATTCGAGCCACTCGTCGGTCGTGTCCTTGTAGGGCGCGATGATCTTGCGCACCCGATCCACGAGGATCTCCCCCCCGGCCCCAGGGATGGACTCGTGCCCGACCGTCTTCAGCTTCTCCAAGCACTCCTTGAGGGTGAGCTTGCTGATGTGCGCGATATAGATAAGCTCGGCGGGCGAGAGTGCATGGAGGTTCACGCTCGGAAACCGAGACTTGATCGCGGCAAAGGTCTCCAAATACCAGTCAATCTTGAGCTTGGGGTTGAGCCCGCCTTGGAAGAGTATTTCGGTGCCGCCTTGCTCCACGGTGTCGCGGACCTTGTCCAAGATCTCTTCCAAAGTCAAGGTATAGCCCTCCGTGTGCCCAGGGACGCGGTAGAAGGCGCAGAACTTGCAACGGACCCAGCAAACGTTGGTGTAGTTCAGGATGCGCCCGACCACGTAGCTGACCACCTCAGGATCGGTGCGCTTCTCGCGGCGATGGTTGGCGAGGGCGGCGAGGTCGTTGAGGTCAGGGTGCTCGAAGAGGGCGAGCGCGTCCTCAAGGCTCACCCGTTCGTCCGCGAACACCTTGTCCGCGATCCGTTCGATCCTGGTCTCTGACGCTATGGCCATCTGCAAGGATTCTACGCAAAGGGGAGGGCCGGAGCGGGACTCCGGTTTCATTTGAGGTCTACCTTGGCGGCGGCGAGCGCGGCTTGGGTCCGGTCCGCGAGCCCCATCTTCGCGAGCACGGCGCTTACATACCCTTTCACCGTGCCTTCGGTCAGCCCCAGATCTTTGGCGATCTCCTTGTTGCTCTTCCCTTCCGCGATCCGCTTGAGGACACTCACCTCGCGACCCGTCAGGCGCGTGCGCCAATCCTGCTCCACAGGCGAACGCACCGCGTTCACGACCGCTTCCTGGGCATCGGGATGGAGCCAGGTCTTACCGCTCTGCGCGGAGAGGATCGCCCCCGCAAGCTCCTCTGCCGACACATCCTTGAGCACGTACCCGCTCACACCCGCCTTGATCGCCGACCGTACCGCCTCGGCCGAGAGGTGACTGGTGAGCATCACGACCTTGACATCCGGAGACTGGACACGCATCCTCCGTGCCGACTCGATGCCGTCCAGCTTGGGCAGCATCATGTCCATGAGCACCACGTCCACTCCGCCCAGTGCGGCACGGTGCAGGGCAGAGTATCCGTCTGCGGCCTCGGCGACCACCTCGATGCCAACAGTGTTGGAGAGCAAGGCCCGCAGCCCGGCCCGGACCATCGGATGATCGTCCACGATCATGACGCGGGTCATCCCCCCCCCTCTACTGGAATGCTGCACGTGACAAGGGTGCCGCATGGCGTGTTCTTGCCGACCTTGAGAGTCCCTCCCATCTCCTTGGCCCGCTCCGCCATTCCCCGTAGTCCGAAGCATTGCCCTTCGCCCACTCGGCCAGACCGTGGCATTCCTCGGCCGTCGTCGCCCACGGTCAGGATCCAGCATCCATCTTTGCGCTCGACCACGGCTCGAACCGTCCGTGCCCCGGCATGGCGATGGGCGTTGGTCAAGGCTTCTTGGCCGATCCGGAAAAGGGTATGGGCGATGGCGGGATCGGTCGGCCCTGCCCCCCTCTGCTCCAAGTGCAACTCGAACCCGGCGCCGATTTCCCTCGCGTGGAGGCGCAAGCGCTCCTCCAAGGCGCCAGTCTTGGGTTCGGCACCCTGCGTCTCTCCCGCGGGTCGAAGCTCCTGCAGGAGGCCTCGCATCTCGCGCAAGGTGCTCGTCGTCAACTTCTGCAGCCGCTGCAGGGCTTGGGCGTCCATCTCGGAACTCCTGGCCTGTCCTAGCGACTGGCATTCGACGTGGACGGCGAAGAGCATCTGCGTAACGGAGTCGTGGAGCTCTCTTGCGATCTTTTGGCGCTCGTGGCCGACGCGGGCGGATTCTCGCGCCTCCTCCAGTCTTGCGTGCTCTTGCCGGGAGTCAATGGCCGCTGCGAGGTGGTTCGCGGTCATGACGATCGGGCGCACGAGGTGGTCGTCCCACGCCACGGGCCGAGCGTCGCTCAGAACGACGAGACCGATCCGACGGCCGCTCGAGACCAAGGGGACGAGGGCGACCGCGGGACGATTATCGCGCGCTTGCGCCTCGCGGAGACCCTGGGACGCGGTCCGGTCCTTGCGGACATCCCGAAACCAGACGGGTTGCCCAGCGTCCAAGAGGGGGTCGTGCTCGTCCCGGACGTGGGGCGTGCTGGTCGGGTTCACGCGGATCCCTTCCGCTGGGCTCCACTGACCCACGGCGATGTTGTGCGTCCGCTCCCCGCTCGGCGAAAACTCGTAAAGAACGACCGTGCAGACGAACCCGAGCGAACGGGCGATGTAGAGAAGGTACGCCCGCACGATGTCCCGAACCTCGGACGCTGTGCTGATTCGAATACTCAGCTCATATTGAAGCTTCGTGTCCTCCAAATGGGAGCGAGTCGAAGCGAGCAGCCGTGCGTTCTCGATCGCGCCCCCACAAGCGCGGGCGAACTGGCCGAGCAGACGGGCATCCGCCAAGCAGAATTGCCGGGGTGGGCTCGCTCCGATGCCGAAGTAGCCGACCAAGCGACGGCGGCGACGGATCGGGACCCCAATGACGGCATGGTCGCGCAGCTCGCGAGGGCAATCCTCAGCGATCTCGCCATAGCGGTTCGCGATCACGAGAGCCTCGGACTCCAAGATTCGGCCCGCGAGCCCTTCACCGGGGGTCCAGACCGAGCCCAACTCGCCCGCGGGCATATTGAACGCGCTCTCGATCCGGATTGCGGCCGGGTCCCCCTCCACCAATCCGACCGCCCCATGATCGGCCCGTAAGAGGACGCAGGCCCGCTCGACCACCTTGCCCAGGAGACGAGGCAGATCCATCTCCTCGAAGGCTGCCTCGACGCCTTGGCGAAGGATGCGCTCCCTTCGGAACGGGCTCAGGGCGCGGCGTTCCACAGAGGGTGGGGATACCTCATTCCGCCCGTTGAAGTCGCTTTCTGACCTCGCTCTCGTCCACAGAAGCGAAGGCGATCACCTTGTCCCGCGACGCCTCGCCTCGGACGATCGTCACCGAGGTCTTGGCCACACCTAGGGCCTGGGCGAGCAGGACGATCAAGGCTTCGTTCGCCTGGCCGTCTGCCGGGGGGGCGGTCACCCAAACCCGAACAGGGTCACCGGCCTCCCAACGGGAGCGAGACGCCTTGGGCGTTACACGGACCCGGACTTCAACTCGCCTGGGCTTCGGTGCGCCCTTCGTCACAGGCCTCCGATCCGACCATGCTCGCAGGGCTGGCACTGGCGTCCAAGCGGTCAATGTGCTCGGTAAGAAACGCACGGAGCCCGGCATGGATGTTACGGTTCTCCGTCCGCAGGCGCTCCGCCTCCCACCGCTGGATTCGAACCGCCTCGGCAACGGCCCGGCGGTTCTCCCTGGCCTCGACCTCGGCCTTCTCTCGGATCAGCGCGGCCTCTTTTTCGGCGTTCTCGCGCACCGCTTTGGCGCTCTGTTCCGCGGCGACCAAGGCATCGCGCAGCGCCACCTCTTGCGAGCGATACCGCTCGAGTTCGGCCACCAAGCGGTCGCGCTCAAAGCTGATCGCCTTGTTCTCGCGCAAGAGCTCGGTAACGTCGGCGGCCACGCGCCGAACCAAGGTGTCCACCGCTTCCTTTTGATATCCGCGGAAGCTCACGGGCAGTTGAACGGTCTCTAGTTCGACCGGAGTCAAGTGTTCCTTCACGATTCTATCCACCTCCTCCGTGAGGCGTAACGCTATTCTACACGAAGCGATCCCTACTTGAGGCTGCCGACCGCGGCACCGCGAACAAACCACTTCTGACAGAGCAGGAAAACGGCGAGCGAGGGCACCACGACGATCACAGCCGCCGCCATCTGCAGGGGCCAGTTCTGGCCGCCATAGGAGTTCTTGAACGTGCTGAGCCCAACCTCCAGCGTCCGCATCTCGAGCGACGTGGTCGCGATGAGGGGCCAAAAGAAGTCGTTCCACGTACCGATGAAGGCGAACGCGGCCAAGGTGGCCACAGCAGCCTTGCACATGGGCATGACGATCCGAGAATAGATCGCCCAGTCGCCCGCACCGTCCAGCCTGGCGGCCTCGTCGAGCTCGCGCGGCACCTGGAGGAAGGCCTGGCGCAAGAGGAAGACCCCAAACGCGCTCCCTAGACCGGGGACCACGAGTGCCAGGTATGTATCGAGCCAACCAAACTGCCGCATCGTGAGAAATACAGGGATCTGGGTGACCGTGCTCCCGAACATCATGCTGCCCAAAACAAGCGCGAACAGTGCCTCCCTGCCTCGAAACCTCAAGCGGGCAAAGGCGTAGGCGCCAAGACTGCACACCAGAACTTGGCCGATCACGATGACCGTACAGACGAAAAAGGAGTTCAGGGCGAATCGAAAGACCGGGAGGTCCGTGCCAAAGAGGACCGTGGCATAGTTGTCCCAGCGCGGCTGCACCGGAACCAGCTTGCCGTACTCCGGGATCTCGGACCAGGGCTGGTGGAGCGAGACCAGTACCGCCCATGCCAACGGTGCGACCATGGCCACCGCCAAGATGGCCAACGCCAGGTAGACCGAGAGTTTCCTCACGATGGTGAGTAACCCTCGATTGCCTTACGCGATAGTCGGAACTGAAGCCACGTTACCAACCCAATCACGGCGAGCGCGACGCACGACTGCGCCGACGCCTGAGAGACCTCGAACTTCTGCCACGCGGTCGTATAGATGTGATATCCGACCACGTCGGTAGTGTCCAACGGCCCGCCTTTCGTCATAAGATAGATCGGCGTGAACAATTGGAGCGCACCGATGGTGCTCGTGACCAGCACGAAGAGGGAGGTGGGTGCGATCATCGGTAGCGTAACGTTTCGTAGCCGCTGCCACCCACTCGCGCCGTCGAGCGCCGCCGCCTCCTCCAGGCTGGGCGGCACGGCGAGCAGCGCCGCCACGTAGACCACCATCCGTGGGCCGAGGCCGACTACGGCGCCCATGAACGCCAACGCGGGCATCGCCCAGCGAGGATCGCTCAGGAAACTGACGCTCGGGAGCCCGAACAGGCTGGTCAGCGAGTTCACCAGCCCCTTCTCCGGTAGATAGATGTAGATCCAGACCATGGAGATCGCGACCCCGCTCATGACCGAGGGTGCGTAGAACAAGGTGCGAAAGAAGGCGATGCCCCGTAACGGCTTGGCGACTAGCAGCGCCACGCCGAGGGCCAGGGCCATCCCCATGGGAACGCTCCAGAGCGCATAGCGGATCGAGTTGCCCATGGAGTTCCAGAAGGGCCGGTCCAGAGCGAGCGCTTGGAACTGTTCGAGGCCGACGAACCGGTTTGTGCCCGCCACGATCTGCCAGTCATAGAGCGCGAGCACCATGGAGAAGCCAATGGGGAACGCAGCGAAGACCAGCCAGTGCAACATCGTGGGGGCGAGGCACCACCAGGCGGCTCGTGTCTCCCTTCTCACTTCGGCTCCAGAACTCGGTCAATCTCTTGGGCAGCGGCTCGCGCGGCGGCTGCTACCGGTACGTTGTTGCGCAGGACCTTGTCCATCGCCTTCTGGCAGATCGTCTCGACCACCACGTAGTCGCCCACGGTTGCGCCCCAAGGCGGGCGACAGCTGGGAACGATCTCGACGAATTTCCGCTCCCGGACGGCGTGGGCGGCAAACTCCGCGTCGGTGGCGTCGCGCGTCCCCTTCCCTTCCATGTATCGTGGCCTTCGGCCCGCTGCGGAGCGGGCCACGTCGAGTCGGCCACAGACCGCGATACCGCTGGCGTTGTACTCTTCTTGGGCCTCCCTGCCGGTCCAGAACTGCACGAACTTCCAAGCGTCGCCCGGGTCCTTGGCCTGGGCCGCGATGGATTGGCCCGCACCGTACATCACGGTGACGCTACCCTCCCCTGAACGACTGGGCACCGGCATCACGCCAATGTCTTCCATCTTGATCCCGCTTGCGTTTTGAAGGCCGACCAGTTCCCAGTGGCCGCTGACCTGCATCGAGGCCTTGCCCTTGGCGAAGTAGTCCACGCCCGTCGCTTCCGCCTCGCTCAGGGTCGGCGCGACCTTGTGGACGAGGAAGAGATCCGCGATCCACTGTAAGGCACGCAGCGATGCCTCCCCGTCGAACCAGCCCGAACCCTTTCGGCCTCTAGGGTCGAGGACGTCGCCGCCATCGTTCCAGAGCCAAGTGATCCAGCCTGGGATCCAATTGGGCATTTCCAGGCCGAAGCGACCTTCCTGGGTGAGTTCTTGGGCGGCAGCCAGGAACTGGTCGTAGCTCCATGCGCCGCGGGGCGGCTCGATGCCTGCCTCGCGGAAGTGCGCCCGGTTGTAGTAGAGCACGATCGGGGTGAAGTCTATGGGCGCCGCATACTGCGCTCTGCCTTGAGCGAACATCCCCTTCACGTTCGGCCAGAAGTCGTCCCATGCGAAGTCGGGGCCTGGCGTGAGTTGGGAAAGGTCGGCGAGGAGCCCGTTGTCGGCAAACGTCGCAAGGCTGCTCGCGTCCATCACCGGGCTCTCGGGCATCGAGCGCGAGATATGGCTGAAAACGAGCTTGGTCGCGTACTCCTGGCTCCCTGGGATCTTCTCCACCTCGAGCCTGACTCCTGGGTTCCTTCTCTCGAACTCGCGATGCAGCCGAGCGACGGTGCGCGTGAACTCGTTGTCCTCGCTCGCGCCCCCCCAATTCGCCAATCGGACCACACGGCGCGAATCACGTTGCAGGCTACAACCCGGCGAGAGCCCGGCAGCCGCGAGCCAGCCAAGTGCAGCGCGCCGGGTCATGCATTGGAGTGTATCCCGACTGGGTTCAAGCGAGGATATCGAGCCTGCCGCGCAATCGACCCATCAGCCGCTGTGCCCACACGATGAGCGCAGTTTTCCAGGGCACGAGCGAACGGTGTGGGCGCCCTCCGTCCTGATCCCTTTGAAGCGCGTACTCGATCGCAAACTCGTTGTGCTCGAACTCACCGTGCCAGCCGCAAGTGTGGCACTCCCACGCTTCCCCGCGACTCACCGTGCCGCAGAGCGGACATAGCTTGAGCCCACACTCGTGCGAACGTGCTCGACCTCGTGCCACCACGTACAAGCGTTGGACTCCTGCCCCGGAATCTTTACCGGCTTCTGAAAAAACCTGGCGAAACTATCCCCATTCGCGCTCTCGCGGCGTCCCCATCGAACCGAAACATGGAACAAGGAGATCGGAGGAAAACCTTGATCGGAGCCATTATCTATGGTCTGGCGTGCTTTGCAGTCGCGGTCGTGATCACGATCATCGCGGCGCTCTTCAAGCCGATCAAGAAGAAGGACGACGCAAAATCGTGGCGCGTCCTCCTCGTTGCCTTCATCGTGACGATCCTCGCCCCGTACGGGTATTACGAGGTCCTCACCCTCCTGAAAGGGGCCGATATGGACGTCGCGTACGAGGATGTGCTCGTGGACGCCGACGTTGCAGGCGACATCGTCTACTACAAGGTGGTCGGCACCAAAGGAGACACGGCCAAAACGATCTTGGTCGCTGACGATAAGGACGAAGGAGGATTCCCCGAGCGGGCCGTCTTTACGGTCGAGCTCAAGCAAGGGGCAAAGGGTTGGACCGCCGAATCGTACGAAGTTGTGAACTCCTTTGCCCGGCAGAAGGACGGATTCACGTTCCCCCCGTACTGGTAGCATCGTAGCATGGTTCTGAGGGAAGTGCTCCATGCACACATTCCCACGCTGACCGCCTCGTCCACCGTCCGTGACGCCGTGGACAAGATGGACATCTATCAGTTCCCGGCGCTCGTCGTCGTTGACCCTGAGGGCAGCCCCATGGCCGTGGTCACGGAAGGGGACATATGCCGTGCCATGGACAAGTCCGGCACCCTGATCGGGATTGGTTCGAGCTCGATCCTCGACATCGCCACCCTGGAGCCGACCACGGTCCATGCGGACTGCGAGGTCTCGGACGCGCTCCACATGATGATCGGGTCGGGGCTCACCATTTTGCCGGTCGTGGACGCGGAGGGACTGTGCGGGGTGGTGTTGCGAGTTGACCTGATGCAGGCGATCCTGATGGATGCGTCCCAGGCCGCCTCGGATGCCGGGGCGCACGGAGCGTAGAATCTTATCAGCATGCTCGATTCCGGCGACCCGTTCCCCGACTTCTCCCTCCAAGACCAAGGCGGTACCACCCATACCAAGTCCGACCTGCTCGGATCGCCCGTCGTGATCTACTTCTATCCCAAGGACGACACCTCGGGATGTACGGTCGAAGCCTGCGAGTTTCGCGACCGGCTCGCGGAGATCCCCGGCGCAAAGGTCTATGGCGTTTCGCCCGACCCTGTCCGCTCCCACAAGCGGTTTGCCGAGAAGTATGGTCTCACGTTCCCGCTCTTGGCCGACGTGGAAAAGTCTCTGTGCACGGGTTGCGGGGTTTGGGTCGAGAAGTCCATGTACGGGAAGAAGTACATGGGAGTGGAGCGAACGACCTTCGTCCTCGATTCCCAAGGGAAAGTCGCCTCCGTGTTCCGGAAGGTGAAGCCTGCGGGGCACGCCGCCGAGGTGCTGGCCTCGCTCCCTGGCTAGCCCGGTCGGTACACTCTCGCCGTGAGCGAAAAGGTCACGGTTCGCACGATCGCCAAGAAGCACACAGCAGGCGAGAAGATCGTTTGCGTTACCGCGTACGATGTCTTGAGCGGTTCCCTTGCGGACAGCGCGGGCGTGGATGTCATCCTCGTCGGCGACTCCCTGGGCAACGTAGTGCTCGGCCACGAGACCACCCACGGGGTCGAGTTGGAAGACATCGCCTACCATCTGGGTGCCGTCGTCCGCTCGGTCAAGAACGCGTTCCTCGTCGCTGATATGCCATTCGGCTCGTATCAATCCTCGGTGGGCGCGGCGGTGGATGCGGCCGTGGAACTAGTCAAGGCCGGGGCGGAGGCCGTGAAGCTGGAAGGTGCCTATACCGAGGAGATCGCGGCGATCGTCAAGGCAGGGATCCCGGTCATGGGCCACGTGGGGATGACTCCACAGTCAGTGTTGGCCTTCGGCGGTCACGTGGTGCAAGGCAAGGGCAAAGACGGCGACGCCGTGCTCTCCACGGCAAGGAAGGTGCAAGACGCCGGGGCGTTCTCGATCGTGCTCGAACTGGTGCCTGCGGTGCTGGCGGCGAGGATCACGAAGGAACTGACCGTGCCGACGATCGGGATCGGGGCCGGGCCGGAGTGCAGCGGGGAGATCCAAGTGTTCCACGACGTGCTCGGCCTGAGCGAGACCGAATATCGGCACACTCGCGCGTTCGTCGCCGGACGAGAGCTGCTCAGCAGCGGCCTGCAAGAGTACACCCGCGCCGTTCGCGACGGCACGTTCCCCACTGAGGAGAACTCCAGCTGATCCAAGCCACCACGGTCGGTGAGGTCCAGCGCTTACTTGCCGATCAAGACGATGTCGGATTCGTGCCGACGATGGGGGCCCTGCACGAGGGTCACCTCTCGCTCGTCCGCTCCGCGGTCGCGGAATGTGAGACCGTCGTCGCGAGCATCTTTGTCAACCCGACTCAGTTCAACGACCCCAAGGACCTTGCCTCCTATCCCCGAACCCTCGACGCCGATCTCGAAGCCCTCGTGAGTACCGGATGCAAGATCGTCTTCTTGCCCACGGTCGAGGAGATCTATGGGCATGGAACCGCCAAGGTCGTCGCGGGCGAGGTGGCCTCGCGTTGGGAAGGCGAGCAGCGACCTGGTCACTTCGACGGGGTCGCGACGGTAGTCGCCAAACTTTTTGGCGCCGTGGGCCCTTGCATGGCATACTTCGGCCTCAAAGACCTCCAGCAATGCGCAGTCGTACGCGATATGGTCGCCAGCCTCGTGTTGCCGGTCGGTCTGCGGTTCGTCCCCACGGTTCGCGAAGCGAGTGGCCTTGCGATGTCGAGCAGGAACCAGCGCTTGAGCCAAGTGGGCCGCCAGCACGCTTCTTGCATCTATGCTACGCTACAAGAGAGTTCTCGTAGCCTCGAAACGGGAAGTAGCATCGAGGATGCGCTCTCTCGCGGAAAGAGTTTGCTCGAATCCCAAGGCATTTTAGTAGAGTACTTCGCGCTCGTGGATCCCATCACGATGGAGCCACAAGCAACGCCAGGCAATCGGTTGCACTTGATATTCGCAGGCGTTTTTGAAGGCGTAAGACTGATAGACAATCTTCCAGTATTTGTAGAATAGTCCGTCGCTAGGCCCATTTGTACCGCTTCGATTCGGTACAGTACGTCCGCACCGTTCGACATAGGAATGTTGCGCTCCGGTCGGAGAATCTCCATGAAGAAGACTCAATCACAGGTTGCCAAAACTACGGCATCGCTCAAGCTCCGTGCGCTACCCAAGAAGAACGCGCTCTCGGTGCGCGTCGGAACCCACAAGTACACGCTCCCCTTCGAGGCCAAGATCCTCTCCGGCGATAAGTACGTCTTCGTGCATATCCCACCGAGCGCGATGTTGATGAAGCTGGACGGAAAGTCCCTGGCTCCCGTCACATCGGAAGAGGAAGCCAAGGAAGCCTCGACCTCGTTCCGGAAAACCCGGTCGAAACCGGCTCGCAAGTCCACTAAGAAGGCCCCGGAACTGCCAGCGGAGCTTCAGAACCTGCTCGGCAAGATTCCCGCAGGGTACCGCCTCGATGTCTCGCGCGACGGAACCCCCCGGATCGTGCGAACTCGAAACCGCAAGCCTTCCGCGAAGACCACAAAGTCCGCAGCGGCTAAGCCTGCCGCCGCCAAGGCCGCTCCTGCAAAAGCCGCTCCCAAGAAGTCCGCTCCGGTCAAGGCCAAAGCCAAGACCACGAAGGCCAAGTCCACCAAGACCAAGCGAGCTCGAAAGTCCAAGTAGTGGGAAACGGGGTGATTCGTTCCGACGATTGCCCCTCCCTTGCCGCCTTAGCTCAGGGGTAGAGCAACCGCCTTGTAAGCGGTAGGTCCTCGGTTCAAATCCGTGAGGCGGCTCCAGCCCCTAAGGCTCACGAAGCGACCGGCGGTTCAGGAAGGCCAACAGCCAACAAACGAACAACACGACACCGCCAATTTGGAGGGCTGTTCGGAGTCCGATGAGCTCGGCGGCCCAGCCGAAAGAATAGATCCCGATCGGTGCTAGGCCGCTGATCGCCCACATGTGCATCGAGAGCACCCGCCCGCGGAGCTTCTCGGTCGAGAGCATCTGGAACAATGCGTTCGTCGAGTTGAACTGAACGATCACGGCGCCACCGAGCAACGTGAGCGCGAAGTACCCTGAGGACGGCCCTGG
>WBZR01000253.1_pt1 | contig 90940 bp, 72 predicted proteins | sample 5204231 | NCBI WGS metagenome assembly WBZR01 (sample SAMN12412403, study PRJNA552823) | activated sludge metagenome | isolation source: activated sludge from anammox sidestream of wastewater treatment plant... | place: USA: Virginia | collected 2017-08 | reverse complement strand
GACCTACCAGACCGGGACCTGGGCGGCTGTGCCTTGAACGATAATCCGGCAGCACCGGGAAGCATAAAGTGGCAGTGCCGTATTCCGGAAGTCCTTGCTCCTCATCGTTGGACTCTTGGGCCGGTGGCAGCAGGTGCAAGACTGAAGCATGACGTGGCGGTGGGTGCAAAGATTGACGAGGGGCCACATCGCCGGACCACATGTCCCGTCTTCGAGCCCCTTCCTGGAACGTGACGTTCCGGCGTCTGGCCAGTGGACTGATGGTAAGCGCTTCGGCGTTTTACGCGATCTAACTCTGCAAGCCCGCGAAGTTCTCGTCACATCAGCGGCTTGGGTGTTTTCCGTCAACGTGACACTCGCCGCGCCTGCAGCCCTGCAGTACGCACGAACTCTCGGAACGCGCGTTTACCTTTCTGTTGGTTCGCTTGAAGACTCGCGTCATCGCTGAGACACACCGCGTGAGAGCGCCTACGCTCGGAATTGATCGGCTCGCGGGCCTTGACAGCGATACACAAGCCAGCCCGAACCTACCATCGCCAGGGTCCAGTGACCAGTTTCAGTTCGAAAGCGGCGACTGACTCCACGGCGGTAGTGGGAATCGCTGAGCAAACCAGAACTGGATGGTGACAGCCATTCCTAACGTCGCCGTGATCCGGCGTCTCGCCTTCCAGGCGCTGGCATAGATGTAGAGAAAAGGTATGAAGCTACCGATTGTCATCAGGGAGACCAGGGTATCGTATGCGCCTCGCAGGCTGTCGCCTGCCTGAACTGCGATGATGACAAAAGACGCAACCACGCCAAGCAGCAGAATGGAAACAAGCGGCGTGGCCCAACGCTTGTGGACGCGCGCAAATGCGGTGGGAAGGCTTCTTGGCGTGGCTTTGTCTACTCACTTTCATTGTTGGGGCCTCCATGGCCCAACAAGTGAAACGCGGTGCTGTCGAGGTCTTGCAGCCTCGTCAAATGGCGAACGCCGCCCGAACCCGTGTTTTCACCGACTCCCAATCGCGACCGCTGAGGTGGCCGATCACCGTCAATTCCGAGCGATGGGCCGTCAGGAAGTACGCTCGGAAGCAGGACTCTGCGCGGAGTCCCGCGGATTGCCAGTCCTGGAGGACGTAATCGGTAGTGGCCGGCGTTCTGGGCAGCTTCGTGGTGAGAATGCCTACCACGACATCCGGTCGTTCGGCGAGATACGTGGCGCTCGCGATGACCACGGCCGGCCGGACCTTGGTTTCCTGTGCACCGACCAGGACACCGACCACGACGTCGCCAGGCCTCAATCCCGATCCTCTGATTCCTCAGCGTCGAGACGGCGGAGGGATGCGGCCCTGAAATCGTTCAGGTCTTCGTCGGACCAGGAATCGGACCAGTCGATCCCGTGATGCGGCGCGAGTTCGGCTAACCGCTCCACGAGCCCCGATAATTCCGCCGCCGCGTCCGGAGGCAAGCGTCGGAAGGCATCCACCAACGATGCTTCCCGCTCGTTTAGCTGCATCTCCATTCTGTACGTAGTATAGCGGCAAGTCGATCATGCTGGCTCTGGTCGCACATTGGCCGGTTATAAACGCCTATACGCCGAAGTGGCGCACCTCGTTTCATGCACACTGAAGCACCGGCAGTGCCTGAAAGCAGCAACTCTTCAGCGCTTCTCTGGCTGCACGAGGCCACAAGCACGAAGAAGCGCCGTGCGTGCCTCCGGCCAACGAGCCGGCGGCAGGACGCTTAAGAGCGCTCCAATTTGTTCCTGTTGTGCCAGCGCCACATGATCGAAATTCAAAGCGCGGGCCAATGGCATGCCGTCATCGGGGGTTAAGAGGAGCGCAGTCGTCACCCCGCGAATGGTCCGTGTCGCTGGAAATACAATGATTTCGTTCAATCGGTCGACGACGTCATCCCGGGTAAGAATCAGAACCGGGCGCCGTTTGTTGGGATGGCGGAACGTATACCAGCGGATGTCACCCCGCCTCAACCACGTTCTCCCACCCCTCGCTATCCCAAGCTAGTGGCTCATCATCGGTGGAGAACTCGTCGCTCGCGGGTGGCCTCGTCGAATAAAAAGCTGAATCGGCATTGAGCGACCCGGTGATCAAACGGACCAGACGAGCCCGCTCTTCCGGCGGCAACGCCTCGACCAGCGGCACGATCTCCTCAACCGTAAGAAGGTTGGACATCGATTGCATTCTAGCAGCGGCATTGTGCTGAGAGGCCAAGCTCCTGTGTAGCCGCGATGTCGTAATCAAAACCGAACTTGCCTGGGAGTTCCCGGCGCTCAAACAAACACAATGTCAGCGCGGAAGAAGATCAGACGCAGAAGCGATTGGCTTCGGCGCGCGGAGTGGAACGGAAAGGAATGGAGGGGAACATGGGTAACTTCTCCTGGCTTGGGATGGGCGGCGGAGCGGGCCCGGGGGTGAGAGTGGGTGGAACCACCCGGAATGAGGCTAGCAGGCGGTTGGTAGGGAGTTGGTGGGGGAGTGCGTGGAAGGTGTTGAAGTGGCGGGAGATGATTTTTCTGGAAGCTCACTGGGTTCTCGCAGAGCCGCCGAGCGCGGAGAGATTGACTGAAAAAGGCCTCTGGCGAGGAACCCTATCAAGGACTCGCGGGTGGCCGCACCGATCGTGACCTACCGGACCGGGACCTGGGCGGTTGTGCCTTGAACGATAATCCGGCAGCACCGGGGGGCATAAAGTGGCTGTGCCGTATTCCGGAAGTCCTTGCTCCTCATCATTGGACTCTTGGGCCAGTGGCAGCAGGGGCAAGACTGAAGCATGACGTGGCGGTGGGTGCAAAGATTGACGAGAGCAACCACATCGCCAGACCACATGTCCCGTCTTCGAGCCCCTTCCTGGAACGTGACGTTCCGGCGTCTGGCCAGTGGACTGATGGTAAGCGCTGCGGCGTTTTACAGGAGCTATAGTCGGGTGATCGCACAAGTTCCTCTGATTGTGCTGGTTGCCGAGAAGCGCGACCTCTGAGACACGCATCTTCAACCCCGGCACTTTTGGCCTATACTGTGTTCATGACCGCGACGTTCGCCACGCAGATCGAAATCGATTCACGCGGCGTGGCTTGGATCGCCGGCACCAAGGTCAAAGTGATCGAAGTGGTGCTGGACAAACTGACTCAAGGTTGGAGTCCGGAAGAGATTCACTTTCAGCATCCCGCCCTCTCGCTCGCTCAAATTCACGCAGCGCTCACGTTCTATTATGAGAATCAAACGGCGCTCGATGCGCAAATCCGCGACTGGTTCGACGACGAGGCACGGCTCTTATCGCAGGTTTCCGATCCGGAGTTTCGCCGCCGCCTTGCGGGCCTGAAGCATTCCTCTTGACCGTTAAGTTCTACATGGATGTCCACGTGCCCCGTGCTGTGACCGTGGCTTTACAGGCAGACGGTGTGGACGTCCTCACGGCACAACAAGATGGGTCCGCAAGGCTTGACGATGATGACCTCCTTCAACGTGCCACGCTGCTGGGGCGGGTGATGGTATCTCAGGACGCGGACATGCTGCGGGAGGGCAGCCGATTCCTGCGCGAGGGAATCGAATTTAGCGGAATCGTTTATGGGCGGCAGCGAGCGTTGACAATTGGACAGTTTGTGGAATCGCTGATCCTGATTGCGGCTGCAACGGAGGCGTACGAGTGGGTGGGGCGAATCGAATACATCCCCTTCCGATAGCCCCAAGGTGCAATTGGCGTTGCAGGAGTTATCCGGAAGCGTCGCCAGTTTCCGAATGTCGTCACTCGCAATCGGTAAACGCTGGGCGACTAGGGTGACTTATTACTCAGCACGCATGGCTCGGGCCACCGGATTGGGCCTTACTTCACCGAAACTACCGCCGGGCTACCGGTGACGCCCCCGACTGTGATCGCGACTGGATAATCGCCTGGGGAAAGGTTGGTCGGAACCGTGATGTTGACCTGGTACAAGCCGATCGATCCCGGCGTTAAACCTGAGAACGCCACCCCGACCTGCTGCCCACCGATCGTCACCGTTGTCGCCAACTTGGTCTGCATCAGCGTCGTGGATGCCGCTGGCACACCCGTCCGTCTATCGCCATTCACCAAACCGCCGCCCGTGAAGTACACTACCAAGCTCCCGCCCGCTGGAACGGCGTTGTTGGGACCGTTCAGCGTGTAGTCTGACGCATTTTGTGCGACCGCCCGGTTGACGCCATATTGGAAGATTTCCGGCATGGCCGGCACGATCTGCACCGTGGCGCTCTTGCTGCTTCCAGCCTTCGTCGTTACCACAACGCGCGCTGGACCGACCGGCATTTCGGGCGGCATTTCGGCATTGATCTGATCGGGGCCGACGTAGTTCAAGCGAGCGACCTGACCGTTCACGGTCACTACTGTGCCGCCGAGTTGCTGCGGCAGTGGCGTCGCCGAGGGCTGGTATTTTCCGTCGCTCAGGTTGGTACCTCTGATCGTGAACCAACTTCCAGGGGCAATTTGTCCGGGACGGAACGTAGCACCCTCCACCACGCCATCGGACACCATCACTGGCGCGTTCGCTGCGGGGGGAGAACTCGAGGGCGGCGACCCAATGCCATAGATGTATCCGTTAGAACCCACGACGATGATCTGCAAGCGCCCATCGCCTTCAGCGTCCGCCAGGATCGGAGTGTCCAGTCGTGAGAAACCCGGGCCGAGATCCAGCGTCCACAGAATCTTTCCCGATCTGTTTCCCGGATCCGCGCCAACCACATAGATCTTTGTCCCGCACCCAAAGACAGCCTCGTCACGCCCATCTCCGTTGATGTCCCCTACGCTTACGGGCGTGGGCGTCAATCCACTGTTCGCGGCGCCTCCCGAGAGACCGAAGGTTCCGCAGCCCGGCAGCGGAATAGACCAGAGTAGCTCTCCGGTGTCACTTCGATTTACCGTCAAAATGGCAGTCGCGTTTGACCCGCCCGCGCTCACCAGCGAAAGAGTTCCGTCGCCGTCCAGATCGCCGACTCCCTGAAGGTATCCCGGCGTCCCCGGAAATGGGGGCGTCTGCCAGAGTCCCTTTCCGCGCCCTGGATCGATCAGGCCCAGCAGGTAGGTGCTGCCGCCATATAGAATCGTGTCCGTTCCATTGTTGAGGAAATCCGCGATGACGGGCAATCCGTTGCCCGGCGAGAAGTTGATTGATGACCAGGTTGCATCCGGCTGGAACACCCAGCATGCGGGGTCAGTAAAGTACACAACGAAGCAGCCGTTGATCAGGTTCTTGTCCGTTCCGTCCTTCACCCAATAGGTGTTTAACGAGGTACCCACAACCTCATCGAGGCCATCATGGTTCCAGTCGTAAATCCCGAAATATTGGATTCCAGGACTTTCGTGCGTGGGAGGACGGATGACGCCGAGGGCGCCATTCTTGTCTGTCCAAACGAGCCCGCCCGTCCCGCCATCGAGCAAATTGATCTCAGCGCTCGTGACGGTCTCAGTGCGCGCGGCCACCAGGACATCGTCACGATCGATGTTCCGGAATCGCCCGGCCAGGAGGAGTGCGATGCCGGGCTCGTTCGGAGGCGGTGGCGCTCCCGGGAATCGGCTCATATCGCTGGTCCAGAGATCGCTGCCATCTGGTTGAATGGCGGCGATCTGTGCCTGTCCGGAAGCACCGCGCGTGGCCGCTACGGTCTGAAGAGTGCCATCTCCGGCCAGGGAAGCCAGCAGCGGACCGGAAAACCCAAATTGGCCAGTCCAGTTGTCGTAGCCGGTCCACCCGCCGCGGCCCGCATGGGTCCACACCACCGTTCCGGCGCCGGTCGCGGACGACGGGCGAAACGCAACCATCTCCTCCAACGCGTTCTGAACGATCACTGTGGGCGGGTCTCCAGGACGGAGGTGCCCTACTACGGGGCTGGACAGAGGCGCGTTGATCAGGTTTGATTGCACGACGGTTCCGCTCAAGCCGTTTGCGCTGATAGCTGCAGCAGTGTTTCCATTCGCAGCGGCCGAGATCAAGAATCCGGGCGAACCGGGGGCAGCCTCCAGAGTCGCCAAAACTTCAAGATGCGGTCCCGTGATAGTCCCGAGCTTTGTCAATGCCCCGTTTGCCCACTGCCAGGGTGTCAACTCGACCACTCCATGGGCGAAATCCACCTTACGCTGCGTGAAGAAAACCGGCAGCCCTCCCTTCGTTATCGGGCCGGCGACCAGTGCCCTCAATTGGTTATTGGTATTCACGTTGAGCGGCATTGCGCCAGCCGATTGCGTCGCCAGGCCAACTCCATCCAATTCCAGCAGAGTCGCCTGCTTGCGGTTTCGAAAACTGACGACGTCTACTGTTCCGCTTTCTGGGGTGAACTGGCCAGTGGTAGCGATCGTAAACATCTCCGTCGCTCCGTCGCCATTCAGATCCGCCATACCCAACAGATATCTGTCCGGCTGATCCAGCAGCAAATTCCCCGTCATCCCGTCACGCGCGACAACATGCCATTTGGCATCGCTATTCTCGTTGAATATCGAGGTCACTACGTCAAGGATTCCATCGCCGTCGATATCTTGAACCGGGAAAGGAATGGTTGAGTGAATGGTTTGATTCAGGTCGTGGACTACCTCCATCGTGTGATCCCAAAGCTTCACGAGTTGCCCGTCCTTCCAACCCATCACAGAGACGAAATTCTCGAAAAGCCCAATCGCAATGATTTCCTGTGTGCCGTCGCCATTGATATCGAAAGCTCCGTGCCAGCCATACTGCCGGCCTGTGAGTATGTTGCTTGGAACCGCACGGGCCGATGTCTTTAGCGCTCCCGTCAGTAGATCGTAAACCTGGATGTTCCACCATGGCTGTACGGCTACCTCCAACCTGCCGTCATGGTCGAAATCCCCCACGATGGTTTGCGGGGCGAAAAGAAGCGGAATCGCCGGTGTTTTCCATTGCTCTACCCAGGCGCCGGACTGCCAGCGATAGAAATGACCGGATCCGTTGGCCCCGTCCGGCGAGTCTGGCGACGTCGAGAACACGGGACAACCGAAGCAACTGTCGAAAAAGATCCTTTGGAAACTGGTGCTCCCTGCGATGAAGTTGCCAATCTTCTCCTGCATATCGATAACGGGAAACGTGATGGGATTCCCGTTCTGGTTCAGATCGTAAGTCGGCGGCCCAAGGCCCCACGTGGCGTTCGCTGCCAGCGCGCCCACGTTCGAATCAACGGCCGGCAAAGTGATCGTGCTGGCGCTTCCGATTGATGCCTGAAGCGCGACGGAGGTCTGCCTTGCGCCGATAAACAGCGACCAGAGAACCGGGCTGGGTTGGAAGAAGACATCCGAGAAGGATGTAGCAGCCGCAGTAACGCCGCTGACACTCCAGACCGGCAGGCTCGGCGTGCCTTGAGCCACGGTGACAGTGGCATTCTGAAAAACGCTGGCGAGATTGGCCGCCAGCCCAAATAGGAGACGCTGCAGCGGCGCAGGCATCGGGTTAAGATTCGATGCGGAGACCGTGCGTGTGGAGGTATCGACAGAGAACTGGATAATCTGCGTCAGCCCCGAAACGTTGCTTAGATCCGGGTCGCTCGGGTTGAAGCTCAACGTCAGTTGCGTTGCGGTGTACGGGTGAAGGAAATAGAAGCCAAACGTCGGAAGTGTATAGCCATCTGATGTGCGGATATTTTGGATTGTCACATCGGCCCGCTGTACCCCGGCCCCGCTGTTCACGTAGAGGTTCGCCTTTACAGAAGAAAAGGAAACGGTCGGGAGTGTGTCGCGGCGAGGAATGGGAACACGCGCGCTCGTCACCGCAGGAGGAGCGAAATTGCCGACTAGCCGTGAGCGGCCGGTCAGCTTGCGGTCGCTCCGAAACTGCAGCCAATCTCCAGGGAAAGCGGCCGCGGGGTGTGGTCCCTGCGCCACCTGCGCGTAGCAAACCGCGAACGTCTGAAGGGATATAATGGCCGCTGTGCGCTGTTTCGGAGTCATGGTTGGTCCTCCTGATGGGAGCCAGATGGTAATTCGAAGTCGATTCTAGCAGGGCTGCGGGCCAGTCGATCACCATCTCGGCAAACAGGGAATGCCCAGCAAGACTTGGGGAGGCGCGATTGGAGCGGCTCCTGAAATTGCCATCGTACCGCGCGCACTGTTCTTTTCAACATCGCTGAAATTGAAGGGATGCATCGACCCACCCCCTGGGGATAGCCCACGATAACGACGTAGTGTCGACCGACCGATAGCTCGCGAGTCGGCGTGGTCCGAAAGCTGAGGCGGGAGCTGACGCGAAAGACCGGTCCAAGCGATAGGTAACGTGTAGTCGCGATGTCGTAATCAAAACCGAACTTGCCTGGGAGTTCCCGGCGCTCAAACAACCACAATGTCAGCGCGGAAGAAAATCAGACGCAGAAGCGATTGGCTTCGGCGCGCGGAGTGGAACGGAAAGGAATGGAGGGGAACATTGGGAAACTTCTCCTGGTTTGGGATAACGGCGGAGCGGGCCGCGGGGTGAGAGTGGTGGAACCACCCGGAACGAGCATAGCAGGCGGTTGGTGGGGGAGTGGAAGGTGTTGAAGTGGCGGTAGATGATTTTTCTGGAAGTAATGTCGGTGGGTTCTCGCAGAGCCTCCGAGCACGCAGAGATTTACAGAAAAGGCCTCCGGAGAGGAGCCCAATTTGGTTATATATCCCGCCGTTCCCTCCGCAACTGCTATTCTGCCCCGGACACGCCCACCAGCCCGGCAGTTATCCTGCTCATCCCCGCCACCGGCACCAACACGTAACCTGTCGCGCCATCACTCGTCACGCCGGTGAACACTAACTCTCTCCGCTTTCCGTCCACTTTCGAATAGAACACCACCGGTTCCATAGCCTGCTGATCCTTCAGCCAGATTGTTTTCCGGTCCGGCATCAGCCACACATAGCCCTTCACTCTCCGGTAGCTCACATTAGTTCCCGTCACGGAAACCGAAATCCCCGGAGCCAGTTCCTGCGGATGGTTCTTCGTCACCTCGAAATCGATCCGCTTCACCGCCAGTTCGCGTTTCATATCCTGGAGTTCCCGGCTGCTCGATTCCACTTCGTTTCGCACGGCCGCCATCCGCTCGCCGCTAGTCTCCTGATAGCGGCGCGTATCCTCGCGCATCGCGGCAATCGCGCTGCCATTTTCGCCGCTCCGCGCGTGCTGCGCCGCCAATTCCCGCTTTACGCCTTGCAACTCCTGCACCAGGCTCGCCAGTTTCGTCTGGTCTTGCTCATCGCGCGCTGTGAGCCGCGCCAGTTTTCCCTCCATCTCGAGCGCGCGCCGGTCCATCTGCGCCTTCACCTTACGGGCCGCCTTGTCTGCCGCGGTATCCGCCTCCAGGCTGGCGCGGCGAACCCGCGAATCCACCGTCCCCTCGAGCTTTGTCATCCGGTCGCGTAGGCCTGCCACTCCCGCGGCCCAATCCTTGATGCCACTCTCTGCCTTGCTCAACCGGTCATTCATGGAACTGACCGATTGCTCGAGACCAGTCATCGCCGCAATCGACGAGGATTGCGCCGACAGCATGTGATAGCCATACGCCAGCGCCGCTGCCACCGCCCCGCCCAAAACAAACATTGCCAGCCACTGGCGCCGCGCGGTCCGCCGTATCGATTCTTCGAACTCACGCTCTTCCTTCTTCAGCCGTTCCTGCACATGTTCGTTCATCAGCAACCCTCCTTGCCCCAGATTCGAGCAAGAACCTTGCCAACAACCAAAATTTCTCCTATTTCCATAACGGAATCAATTACATACAGAATCAGCACCACCTGCCGCGCCGGCCCTGCGAGTGGTAAAAACTACAGCCCCCGCGCCCCCCTGCGCTACAGTTTAGAGATGAAGCTCGGAATCGACTTTGGCACTACCCGGATTGTCGTCGCCGCTTCCGATCGCGGGAACTACCCTGTTGTCTCCTTCGAAACGCCCGACGGCTCCTCCGAACAATGGTTCCCCCCGCTCGTCGCCCTCCGCGGCGAGGAATTGCTGTTTGGGTGGGAGGCCTACAGCCGCCAGGGCGACCCCGAATGGACTGTCATCCGCTCTCTCAAGCGCCTCCTCGAGGACGCAGGTCCAAACACCCGCCTCGAAATCGGCGCCCAAACCGTTCCCCTCCTCGACCTTCTGCGCGGACTCATCGATTCACTCAAGACCGCCCTTCGAGCCTCCTCCACCCTCCCCGGTCTCGACACCCAAACCCTGGAAGTCATGCTCGGCGTCCCCGCCCACGCCAACACCAATCAACGCTTCCTCACCGCCGAGGCCTTCCGCCAGTCCGGCTTCGAAGTCCTCGGCATCCTGAACGAACCCTCCGCCGCGAGCATCGAGTACGGCCACCGCACCAAAACCGCAATCCGCGCCATACAGTCTATGCTCGTCTACGACCTCGGCGGCGGCACCTTCGATGTCTCGCTCGTCGAATACGACGACAAGACCCATTCCGTCGTCGCCACCGAAGGGATCGGCACGCTCGGCGGCGACGATTTCGACCACCTCCTTGCCGACCTCGCCCTCGCAGCCGCCGGCCTCACCACAGACTCCCTCACCACGAGCGAACTCTTCCGCCTCCTCGAGGAATGCCGCCAGAAGAAGGAGGCCCTCCACCCCCAAACCCGCAAAATCGTCATTGACCTTGAACTCGTTCGCGAGGGACTCGCCCCCGTCTCCGTCGCCGTTCCCGATTTCTACGAACGCTCCCGCCCCTACGTCGAAGAGACCCTCCATGCCGTCCGCGACATGCTCGAGAAAAGCTCCTCCCACACCATCGATTCCCTTTATGTCACCGGAGGCGGCAGCGAACTCCCCCTTGTCTCCCGCATGCTCCGCGAGGAATTCGGCCGTAGAGTCAAACGCTCCGCGCACACCCGCTCCGCCACTGCCATCGGACTCGCCATCCAGGCCGACGCCTCCTCCGGCTACGAACTTCGTGAGCGCTTCACCCGCTATTTCGGTGTCTGGCGCGAAGCCGACTCGGGCAATCGCATCATCTTCGATCCTCTCTTCCCCAAAGGCACTCCCCTTCCCGCGCCCGGCGAGGCCTCGCTTGAAATTACCCGCACCTATCACCCCGTCCACAACATCGGCCACTTCCGCTATCTCGAGTGCAGCCAGTTGACCCACGATTGCCAGCCCGCGGGCGACATCACCATCTGGGACGAAATTCTCTTCCCCCTCGACCCGGGTCTCCACAGCGCCGCCGACCTTACCCACGCTCCTGTTACCTTCTGCCAGAATGCTACCGGCCAGATCATCGAAGAGTGCTACCGCTGCGAGGCGGGAGGTTTCGTCGTTGTCTCCATTCGCAACCGCACCGCCGGCTATGAGCGCTCCTGGTCCCTGGGCCGCTGGGCCGTGAAAACCAAGCCGCTGCCTCCCGTCCGCAAACGCCGGGGAGCCGCCGCCGGATGAACTTCCTTCTCCTGTTCGTACCCATCTGCGTGTGGCTCGAATTCGCGCACCCCGATCGGCACATCGCCATCTTCGTTTGCGCCTGCCTTGCCATCATCCCGCTCGCCGGCTGGCTGGGGCACGCCACCGAGCACCTTGCTTCCCGCACCAGCGAAGCCATGGGCGGCCTTCTCAACGCCACTTTCGGAAACGCCGCCGAACTCATCATCGCCCTCGTCGCCTTACACAAAGGTCTTCATGGCGTCGTGAAAGCTTCCCTCACCGGCTCCATCATCGGCAATGTGCTGCTCGTTCTCGGCGCCGCCTGCTTTGCCGGAGGCTACAAGCACAAGATCCTCCGCTTCAACGCCACCGGCGCCCGCTCCCAGGCCAGCATGATGACCCTCGCCGCGATTGCGCTCATCATGCCCGCCGCATTTCACTACCTCGGCGGCGCCGCCGCGCCAAGCAAAGAGGCCGGGCTGAGTCTCGAAATCGCCATCGTCCTTATCGCCACTTACTTCGCCAGCCTCCTCTTCTCCCTCCACACCCACCGGCAACTATTCGAGAGCCTCGGCGAAGAGGAAAACAACAAGAAAGCCTGGAGCCTCGCCAAGTCTCTCTCCATCCTGTTTGTCTCCACCGCCTTCATCGCCTGGATGAGTGAAATCCTCGTGGGCTCCGTCGAACACGCCGCCCACTCCCTCGGCATGACGAGCGTCTTTGTCGGCGTCATCGTCGTCGCCGTTGTCGGCAATGCCGCGGAGCATTCCACCGCCATCCTCATGGCTCTCAAGAACCGCATGGATCTCAGCCTCGGTATCGCAATGGGCAGCAGCGTTCAGATCGCTCTCTTCGTCGCCCCCGTTCTTGTTCTGGCAAGCTACGCGGCCGGCCCCCAGCCCATGGATCTGGTCTTCACGCCCGCCGAAGTAGTCGCCGTCGTCCTCGCCGTTGCCATTACCGCCCAGATCTCCGGCGATGGTGAATCCCACTGGCTCGAAGGAGTACAATTGCTCGCAGTGTACGTCATCCTCGGGATCGTGTTCTATTTCCTGCCGGAAGGGGTGACACATTGATTACCGCATCGAAAACCGCTGAGTTAGCGGCGCTGCTCAAATCCGCCAAAGTCTACGATTTGGCCCAACCCTACTTCGTCGGGATGCCCCACCATCCCTCCCATCCTCCCTATCTCTTCAGCCTCGTCAAGAAGCACGGCGACTTCGTCTCGCCCGTCTGCGGCAGTTCCGCCAGCGAAGCCATCGCCCTCGGCGGCCACGTTGGTACCCACGTCGATGCCCTCTGCCACTTCTCCAAGGACGGGAAGCTCCACGACGGCTCCACTGCCGCCGAAGTCCAGTCCTACGCCAAGGGCCTCGAGCGTCTTTCCGTCGATACGATGCCTCCGCTCATCGGCCGCGGCATCCTCCTCGATATCCCGCCTATCGCCCGCGAAGAGATCCTTTCCCCTGACTTCACCATTACCCCCGAACACCTCGAGGTCGCCTGCCACTTGCAGCAAGTCACCGTGCAGCCCGGGGACATCGTGCTCATCCGCACGGGCTGGGCGCGCTATTGGTCCGACGCCGCCCGCTATATCCATGAGGTTCGCGGTCCCGGTCCCGAAGAACCAGCCGCCCGCTGGCTCAGCTCCCGCGGCGTGATTGCCGCCGGTTCGGACACCGTCGCCTTCGAACGCGTACCCAATCCGAACATGCCTGTCCATCTCCATCTTCTGGTGGAACGCGGGATCCACATCATCGAAGCGCTTAACCTCGAACAACTCGCCGCCGAAAAGATTTTCGAGTTTCTCTTCCTCGCCGCGCCTCTCAAGCTGGCTGGAGGAACCGGCTCCCCCATTCGTCCTCTCGCCTTGGTATCTTAAGCTCGGTATCCAGACAACCAACAGGAGATTCCCGTGCTACCCGAATTGAACGGCAAAACCGCCCTCGTCACCGGCGCCTCCCGCGGCATCGGAGCCGCCGCCGCCATCGCTCTCGCAAAAAGCGGCTGCGCCCGCGTACTCGTTCACTACCAGTCCAACCAGGAAGGCGCCGAAAAGGTAATGGCCGCCATCCGCGGCGCCGGTGTCGAAACCGCCGCCCTTTACGGCAGTTTCAGTTCGGCGGAAGGCATCCGCGCCTTTCGCGAGAAAATGAATGCCGAGGCACAGGAAATCGACATTCTCGTCAACAACGCCGGCTCCCTGGTCAAGCGCGCCTCTCTGCTCGAGTTCTCCGATGAACTCTTCGATGAGGTGATGGATGTCAATTTCCGCGCCTCCTGGTTCCTCTCCCAGGAAGCCGCTCCCTCCATGATCTCCAAGGGCTGGGGGGTCATCGTCAACGTCAGTTCCATTGCCGCCCGCAACGGCGGCGGACCCGGAGCCGGCATCTACGCGGCTGCCAAGGCCGCCGTCTCCTGCATTACGAAAGGAATGGCAAAGGAACTTGCCCCCAAGGGAATCCGCATCAATGCCGTCAGCCCCGGCACCGTGGACAATCACTTCCACCAGGCCTTCAGCACCCGCGAGATCCTCGATTCCGTTGTCAAGGCGACGCCCGCTGGAAAACTCGGCACCGACGAGGATATCGCCGACGTCATTGTTTTCCTCTGCTCCGACGCCGCCCGCTACATCCACGGACAGACCATCGAGATCAACGGCGGCATGTACATGGTGTAGATCCTACTACCACGCAAAATTTGCGTACTGGGGGAATCCACACTTTCTCGTGAAGTTTCGCCCATCGATTCCCGCAAACGCCTTCCTCGAGGCACCTACCTTAAGCATCGAATCAATAACTTAGCTCAGCCCGTCTGATTGGCTCTCGCGGTGCCTTGTACCTATCCGTTTTCTCCGTGTTGTACTGCAAACGAAGGTTGACCCCTCTATTGGTGGCGCTTGCACTGATGGCCACGGGTGGTCGCGCAGCTCAAATCAAGAGACCAGCCGCTCGCTCACTCAAGGTCTACATCATAGCCGCGCCCGCCGTTCCCTTGGCCATGATCGGCCCAGCCAAAGACACGGTGCGCAAAGTCTTTGCGCGAATCGGTGTCCTCGTGCAATACCCTCGCGCCTTTCCCCATGATGAACAAGTCAGCCGGGAGAGGGCCATGGTTGTCCATCTCACAATGGATTGTGACCACCCAATGGAGGACGGACCGGCTGCTGTGACGCAACCCTACGAGGGCTCATCCATCCAGGTCTGCTATCAGCGAGTGAAGTGGGCGGAAAGAAACATGTTCCTTGGCCCCAAGCTCATCGGCTACATCATGGTTCACGAGATCACCCATAACCTGCAAGGGATTGCCAGGCACTCCGGCACCGGCATCATGAAGGCCACCTGGACTACGAGCGACTACAGAGATATCACCGACCTGCAACTGCGTTTCGAGGAGACCGATGTCTTCCTGATTGACGCCGGATGGAAGTGGCGCAGCAAGCGAGCGCAAGTCAAACGGGTGGCGCACACCCGTTGAACCTCTACACAACGTCCCGGTTCATCTTCGCCCAGTGCACCCGCGCCTGAATCGTGTTTCCCTTCAAGATCTTCGGCAGCGTTTCACACGTTGTCACAATCGACTCCCGCGGGCTGATGGCCGTTGTGTGAAAGTTTCCCAGATACGGCACTGTTTCCGGATGATTCACCCCGTCTCCGTCAATCCGAAAGACCACCCGCTCCGTGCTCCGGATCAGGCATAACCTCTCCACGTCCACTTCCGCCGCGAAGATCGGCGTTCTCCACCGCATTACGTTCAGGTTCGACGCATCCTTCCGCGTGTAGGTGAGATACAGCCCGTCGCTGTGCGGCAGCCACCGCTGCTGCGTCGTCGACATCGTCAGCGGCTCCCCGTCATCCCAGCGCCAGACCTTCTTCTCTTCCCACTCGAGGCCATCCGCCGACACCGTCACGTATCCGCGGTCATCTTCAGCCCGGATGGTCATGTAATACCGCCCCGCAAACCGCGCCAGAGACGGCTCGAGCAACCCTCGCTTCACCGCGTTGCGCTGCACGTTTCCGCTCTTGCGGATGCGCAACTCCTTCCCGTCGAACGAGCACCGCACCGTGCACACCCCCCGGTCCCTCCGCCCCAGCGGCCCAAACGACAACGGGGCCAGAATATCCCCGTTCTCCAAAGTCACCCGTTGCGAGCAGCCACTCGTATAGATCGCGCTCGCCTCCGGATTGTCCCACTCGAGTTTCTTCACCGTTCCCCACTGTCCCGCCGCATCCCGCACGATATATACGGGCCAGCGCTCCGTATCCGGACGAGTCAGCTTTCCAGTCTTGTCGTAGTAGACGTTGTGGCCCATCGCGAGCACCGTCTTCGTCCTGGCGTGATACTCCGGCACCACGTCGCAGATGCCCTCCTCGAGCCCGTCCGCCGTCTTCCGCCTTCCCATCCCCGGAATTGGCTTCGGCTCGCTCCAACTCGCCGCCAGATCCCGCGATTCGCTCCAATGCACGTGGTGAAACACATCGGAACCCGTGATCTCCTGGAGCGTCATCAACAAAAACGGTTCTGTCCCCGGCACGCGGCATGCCCTCGGATGAAACCACACCTTGCCTCGCTTCCTTCCCTCCCACAACACACTGTGCCTGATCCCGGCAATCAAATCCGATTGCCCTCGCAACATCCCCGGCAATGCCAGCCCGACGAGAACAACCCGCCGCGATATCATCGTTGACACGCTCCTCCCGTCCCACTCTACACTACCCCTAGTGACAGAGCTCCCTCCGTTCAAAGCGGTCGCCATGCGCGACGCCGTCGCCTCCGCCCTCCGGGCCGCACTCTTCGACCGCCGCTTCCAGCCCGGCCAGCCAATCGTCGAATCCGCCATCGCAGCGGAAATGAAGGTCAGCCGCGGACCCGTCCGCGAAGCGCTGCTCCTTTTGACCCAGGAAGGTCTGGTCACCCACAGCCAAAACCGCGGCTTTGCCGTCCTCAACTTCACCGAAGCCGACCATGCCGCCGCCAGCCAGGTCCGGTACCCCCTGGAGACGACCGCTCTCCAACTCGCCCGCCTCCATCAGACTCCAGCCGACATCCTTCAACTCGAACGCATCAAACGGCGCATGCTCGAAAACTTCCGCGCCGGCGACGCCCGCGCCCGCCTCCAGGACGAACTCGACTTTCACAACCTCATCTGGAACCTCAGCGGCAACGCCTACCTTGTGAGTTGCCTCCAGCGAGTCACCATTCCCGCCTTCACCTACGGCGCCGCCTACCGCATGAACCGCCCCGACCTGACCTCCGAATTGTTCGATACGCAGCACCAGTTCTACATCGACTACCTAAAAGGGGCCACCACCAAAACCGCGGCCGAATGCGTCCGCTTCCACCTCGGCCTCGCCACCCCGGAACCGGATACCGTGCCGCTTCCCGAATCCTCGATCCCCTCAGCGAAACCCCTCTGACACTCGCCCGCTCAATGATTCCAAAAACGCCGTCAAGGCCCGCTTCTCCCCTTCCGTCAACTTCAACTCCCGGATCTCCGGGTCCAGCCGCGGATTCGCATTCCCGCCCTTGTCGTAAAAGTCAATCACATCACGCAGCGTCACCATACTCCCGTCGTGCATATACGGAGCATGCCGCGCCACCTCCCGCAGCGTCGGCGTTTTGAACAATCCGTCCGCATCGATTTTCCCCACTCCCGTGTTGTGCCGCCGCTCGTCGGTGAAGTTGAACCCCACATGGCAGCGGATGCACCCCGCCTTTCCCCGAAACAGACGCAGCCCTTCCTTGGCCTGCGCCGATATCGCCCCCGAGTCCCCGGCCATGTATTTGTCATACGACGAATCCCCGGACAGAATCGTGCGCACGTACGTCGCCACAGCCCTCCCCAGATCTTCGGCATTCACCTCCCGCGCGAATACTTTCCGGAATTCCGCCGCATAGGCCGACTCCCGCAGCCGCTGCACCGCCTCCGCCAGGGGAAGATCCATCTCCTTCGGATTCGAAACCGGTTGCAGCGCCTGCTCCTCCAACGACTTCGCCCGCCCGTCCCAGAAGAACGACTTGCCAAATACGCGGTTCACAATCGCCGGACTCCGCCGCGTCCCCACGCGCCCCTCGATCCCCACCGCCAGCGGCTTGCCGTCACTGAACGCCCTCTCCGCTTCGTGGCAACTTGCGCACGCCACCGTCCGGTCCCGCGACAGCATCTTCTCGCGAAACAAAGCCCGCCCCAGAGCCGCCTTCTCCGCCGTGAGCGGGTTGTCTTCGGGAACGGGAAGATAGCTATCCAATCCCAGGGGCACGGTCACGCCCCCCGCCAGAGCCATCCACAACACCGGCAGCACCCTTCCCAGCACCCTTCTATGTTACGCCCAGCCTGCAACCCAGCGATCCACGCCGGCCGTCCAACACGCTATGGGACGCCTCGTCTGCGTGCTCCTGCTTGCCCCGCCCAGCGTGCCCCACGAAATGCTTACCGCCCACAACGCCATCCGCGCCCGGCTTCACCTCCCGCCTCTCGCCTGGTCAAACCGCCTCGCCTCTTTTGCCCAGCAGTGGGCCAACACTCTCCTCGCCCGCAAACACTTCGCACACCGCCCACACAATCCCTATGGCGAAAATCTGTTCGAAATCACCGGAGCGCGCCTCTCTCCCGCCGCCGTCGTGCGCGATTTGGCCTCTGAATCCCGCGTCTACCACTACGGTTCCAACACCTGCGGCTCCATCTGCGGCCACTACACGCAAATTATCTGGCGCGCCACCACCGAGGTCGGTTGCGCCGTCGCCCAGAACTCCCACACCCAGATCTGGGTCTGCAATTACAATCCTCCCGGCAATATCATCGGCCAGCGCCCGTACTGAAATTGACTGAGTTTGTCTAATGCGAGATGAGCCTGCAAGTTGGAGCGCGTTTCCAGTATCTGCGCAAGAGCCGAGGTATGGCAAAGACGTGGATTACGACTATCGAGGCCGCACACGCGTACGAAGTTGCCACGCTGAAGACCTTCTTCATGCAGCAGGAAGGGCGACAGGACGAGTTCGTGTTCCTGGACCCTTGTGGGCACCAGATTCCCAATCGGGAGAACGTCAGCGACGCCTCCTGGACGCTGGTTGATCTGATGGCGACGCCGGCTACATTCGGGTTCACCTGTTTGGCGCGATGTGCTCGCCGATGCCGGGACCGGGAGCATACGCGAAGTCCCCTGTGAACTACGGCTATCGGACGCGGCGTGGGTTCGACACGATCGAATTCACCTGGCGCAAGCTCGGGCCGAACTACAATGCCGTGACGCTGCCCATCCGCGAGTTCTCCTAAATGAACAGGCCAGGGTTCACGTTGAACATCCTGCCGAGTTTCCGGGCCTGCTCCGCGCTGATCCGGCGCTTTCCATTCAACGCTTCGTTGACGTGGCTGCGCTGACCGAACACAGGCAGAAGATCGGCGGGCGTCTTGCCGGAGTGCTCCAGCAGGAACCGCAACCGATCGGGTGGCGCTCCATCGTCGGGCGGCAAAGCGTTCCTGCGGTCGTAGTCTTCAATCAGAAGCCCGAGCAGGCGCATCAGCTTCGTTTCGCTCTGCGTCCGGAAGCGGCCCTTGCCGACCAGATCACCAAACCGGCTTCCGATCTCCCGGTACTGCCTATCGGTTTCGATCACCTGCGGAACGGTCTCCGCGAGTAGCTGTTCGTAGGTAGCGGTGGGCATCACAATTTCTCCCGGTCGTATTTCTCGTGCGTCATGACGCTCTCAACGTATAGGATCTGCTCCTCGAAGTCCACGCGGGCAACCAGGCGGTACTTGTGCCCGCCAATGTCGAAGATCAGCGTTCCGCTGGACGGCGCGTAGTCCGCTGCCTGGAACGTCTGCTTCACGGCTGGAAAGTGAGGCCACTTGGCATCTCGAACCATTTCGAGGAACCGCGCCAGAGGTTTACGGGATGCGGCGTGTTGCTTCGCGAACTTCGCTATTGCCGATTCGCCGTAGACCTTCATGTTCAAGGTTCCCATATTAGGGAACACGAATCAAGAGAAAAAATGCCAGTAGGACTCATAGAGACGCGAAAGAGCAGGCGGCGTTATCAACCCCTGCTACTCGCCGAGGTCACAGCGTGAAGGGATTCCTCTCCACGAAGAACCCGCGTCCCGCCATCACGCGCGCAATCCGGCCCGTCAGAAGGTAGCCGGACGCCTCGCCTGCATTTCCCCGGGTGTTGCAAGGCGGGAATTCGGATCGAGTACGTTGTCTGCTGCCATGCCTTAATTGTCGAAGGGCACAAATACGCACCGCGTCACCGTGTGACCGCCACGCCGAAAATTCCCGCGGTCGAACCGTTTCAAAAACCGTTTCGAGTGGGCAGTGATGCGAAGGATCGATTTTCGGCTTGGCTAACCGATTGATTCTACCGAAGTTTGTTTGGTGAGCGCGGAAGGAATCGAACCTTCAACCTACTGATTAAGAGTCAGTTGCTCTGCCAGTTGAGCTACGCGCCCACTTCCGGTTAAGGCGGGGTTTATCGTCCGAAGACGAACTCTCAATATAGCACGGCGCTACATTGCCTGCACCAGCCGGATTTCGATAATCCGGCTGGTAATGATGGGGCGCTCGTAGGCGGGGTGCAGGAACTCGAGGTGCATGCCGCGGCCGACAAATGATCGCTTCAGCATCGAGCCGCCCCAATTCGAGCCGGCGATGGTGACCAGAACCGGTTCGGGGCAGAATCTCGGGTGGCCCGAGATGAGGAAGTTCGAGCCGCCGCGGCTGCGGAGGGTGTAGAAGCGGTTCTGTGTCTCGATCTCCAGTGTGCTTTCTTCCGGCAGATCTTTCAGATAGACGCCACCCTCGACCTCGGAGCGGACAATGTTGTGGTTGATCGAATCGCTGAGGTGGGGATTCGGTTGGAACAGATTGCCGGCATCGACTTCGACCGGGTCCCGCATGCGCACCTTAATTTTAGCGCAAGGTCACCGTTTTGAAACCTGAATTTGAAGCCTGCCGCCGGGCTCAGGCATAGCGCAGCAGGCGGATCTCGATGATGCGGCTGGTGATGATGGGGCGCTCGTAGTTGGGGTGGAGGAATTCGAGGTGCATGCCGCGGCCGACGTACGCTTTCTTGAGCATCGAGCCTCCCCAATTCGACCCGCAAACCGTTACCAGGGTAGGTTCGGAGCAGAACTTCGGATGGCCGGAAATGAGGAACTTGCCCCCGCCGCGGTTCTCGAGCGTATAAAAGCGGTTCTGCGTCTCGATCTCGAGGGTGCTTTCCTCCGGAAGATCCTTGAGATAGACGCCGCCCTCCACCTCGGAGCGGACGATGTTCCGGTTGATGGAATCGCTCAGGTGCGGATTCGGCTGGAACAGGTTGTCGGAGGAAGCGTCGCCCGGGTCCTGCATAAAACACTCGATTCTAGCGTAATGGCACGCGGTTACCGCCGCGTGATCCAGATCGGCGAACTCCACGCCAACTGGCCGTCCTCCTGCAACACCCGGACATAATACCAACTCTCTCCCTTTCCCTTGTTGGCATCGGTGAAGGTGAAGTTCGCGGACTTCGTCTCCTGCCTTGAAGTATAGATGAACTGTTTGTCGCGAATGATGTCAATTTGCTTGATGGGACTGGTTCCGGAGATGCTCACCGCCAGTTGCGGGGCGGCGTCCGCCGTGAAGATGTCGCCCATGAGGTATTCCTTGCCGGCGGCGCGCGCGCGGAAATCGAGGATGATGTTGCCGGTGGCGGCGTAGGAATGGCGCTTGCGTATGGCGTCGAGCAGGTTCTCGCGCGTCGAGCCCTCGACCAGCAGACACGCATAGCTGATGTGCGTGGACCAGTGGTCGCTCGAAGCCTGTACGCCGAGTTTGTAACCTTTGGCGAGCGCGTTCCAGTAGAAGCCCGCCGGCTGCCATCCGCTCTTCTGGGCCTGCACGTTGAGGGTGGTGGCGGAACGCGGAGCGCCTTCATACTCATAGCTGTTGCGGTAGCCCTGGAAGATCTCCATCAGCGGTTCCACCTGCGGATCGTTGTCTCGCCAATCGGTGCCCTGATCGGTGGCGGAGGAGTGCGGCATCGAGATGCCGCCGGTCTGGTGGAGCGCCTCGTAGAGTTTCTTGGCCCCCGCCTGCCCCGATGCCTCCTCGGGAGGGATCGGCAGCGTCCGGAAGCCGCGCTTGGCCCACACCACGTTGCGATGGCCATTGGGATACTTCAGGCTCCGCTCATAGGCGAACAGGGGGACAAAATGATCGCGGAGATAAAACAAATCGACGTACTTTTGTCCCTGCCACCAGGAGTACTCCTGGTCATAGCCCGCTTGATGATCCGTCGGCGCAATGTAGTCGAAACCAGCGGCGTCAAGCGCGTAGCGGTACACCTCGAACAGCGATCCGTCGTACTTGAAATCCTGGGAAATGTCGGTGTGCCGGTGCATGTCGCCGCGGTAAATATGGTACGTCTTGCCTTCCGAAGTGATGGCTGCCGCGCGTATGGCTTTTACGTCGCCGGCATCGTTGTTGTGCACCGGAATCGCTTCCTCGAACGGCTCCACGTAGGGGCGCTTGGTGACCTGGCCATCAAGAGGAATCGCGGGGCCGATCTTCGCGGCGTATACGTCCGCCTCGGCGGGGATCATGGTGGCGAACGGCCGGTTGTCGGTCATCCAGGCGGCCCACAATTCGCCATTTGCATCCGCGGTCAGGGCGGGCAGTTTCTCAATCCAACTCCCGCTCTCCGGGACAGCCGCCGGATAGGACCATTTCTGGCCGTTGTACGTGGTGAGGTAGTTCTCCCAGACAATGGGGGAGCCGATGGCGCGGGAGTTGCGCCGCGTCCAATGACGGAAGGCCAATGTTACGGAGCCGCTCCTGGAAACCAGCAACTGCGGATGCTCAGCGTTCTTCTTCATGACGGGGGAAAGGCTGTCTTCAAGCAAAGGCCACGGCTCATGCCACCGGTTGCCCTCGAGGAAGGCGACTTTGATCCAGCGCTGCTGGTGCAGGGGAGTGGCCAGGGGCGTCGGGATGAGAAATCCCTGGTCCTTGCCCCAATTGACGCCGCCTTCATCCCAGGCGAGCCAGGGCCGGCCTTGCGGGTCGACAGCGACGGTGGCGTGGGCCTGGAAGCGCGGCCCCTCGGTTACGCGCTTCAGTTCGGAAAGTTTTCCGCCGGCGTAGGAGCGGAAATGAATGTCATAGTTGCCCTGGTCGTAGGAATCCCAGGCGACGAAGGCCGTTCCATTGGACGAAGCGGCCACGGCCGGCTCCCAGTCGTTGGCCTTCGATTCACTCACGCGCGCTTCGGGCTGCCAGGCGCCATTCCGCCACGCGCGCAGATAGATATCCGATTGCCCGTCGCGGAAACTCTGCCACACCACATAAACCGTTCCATCCGCCGATGCCGCGGCGCGATGGAATGTTGCTGAGCCGGCATCGCTGATACGCTCGGGCGCGGCCCATGCGCCATTTGATTTCGCGCGGCCCCAAAGGAACCAGCGGTCTCCGTCGCGCTGGCTCCAGAAGACCCACAACGTGCCATTGGGAGTGGCGGTGAGGGAACTGCGGAAAATGTCGGCGGGCTGCGGCGTCACCTCTTCGGGAGCCGACCAGCTCGAGGCGCCGCGGGTGCGCACCAGAACCCGGTCGGCGCGATCCTTATAGGCCACCCAGGAAACCGCTACCGAATCGGCCAAGGAAGCGATGGCGGGCTCGTCGTCTTCATAGCTATCCGCAGTGAGCTTTTCGGGAAACGGGACGCGGTTGACGAGCGCTTTGCCTTGCAGGAAGGCCCGCGGCTCTCGTCCTAACTCGGATAGTCCGAATTCGAACGATCCTTGCGCCGTGTCCACCTTGACACTGGCCGTGGGCGGAGCATCCAGGTAAAGAAACACGCCCACGGGCTGATGCCGGACTTCCGGTACGGAGCCGGGCCGCAGTTCGGTATAGTGAACGTCGGCGTAGGGCGCCACGGCGTCACGGCGCGTCACCGCGCGCCACTGATTCCCCGACACCGAATCGCCTTGGGAAAAGTGGCGGCCCGCCACGGAGAGCAGCGTTCCTCCCGTCACCGCGACGCTGCCGTCGTATCGCTCCTCGGCAGAGGCGTTGGCTCCGAACCATAGCAGCACCGCTTCGGGGTGGGCGTATTGACCGGGAGCGGGAGGCCGCGGGCCCTGGAAAGCAGCATAAGCGGCGAATCCTGCAACGATGGCGGCAATCAGCAGTGCGGCAGGCCAAAGAGGTTTCATGGACACGGGAGTCTCACTCCTGTTGCGAGTTGTAACGGACAAGTATATCTCCACGCAGCGCGCGCGGGCGGGATTCGCTAACCTGGAATGTTCGGAGGAACGTGGAATGAGTTCCCGGGAGGACGGCTTATCGGGGTTGGTGGATCTGCCGTCAATAGGGCAATTGATCTCCCTGCTGGAAAGGCAGGGGTGGCAGGTCATTGGCCCCACCGTTCGTGACGGCGCAATCGTTTATGACCGCGTGGAATCCCTTGACGATCTCCCGCGCGGCTGGACGGAGGAGCAGGAAGCCGGACGCTACCGGCTGAAGCGCCGCGGCGACGATGCCCTCTTCGGGTACAATCTCGGCCCGCAGAGTTGGAAGAAATATCTGCATCCGCCGGAAGTGCGCTTACTCGAAGCGCGACGCGAGGGCGGGTTGCTGAAGATTCTGAATCAGGCAGATCCGCCGCCGCGCTATGCGTTTCTGGGCGTGCGCGCCTGCGAACTGGCTGCGATTGCCGTGCAGGATCGTGTGCTCCTGGGAGACCGGTTTGCCGACCCCATCTACGGAGCGCGGAGGGAGAATCTGTTTCTGATTGCCGTCAACTGCGCACAGGCGGCGCCCACGTGTTTTTGCACGTCGATGGGAACGGGTCCGCGCGCGCGGCAGGGTTATGATCTGGCAATCACGGAGATTCTCGAAGGCGGGCGTCACGAGTTCCTGCTCGAGGCGGGGAGTCCGCGGGGCGGCGCTGTTCTCGGGCAGTTGCGCGCTCGCGACGCGGGGCCGGGCGATTCCGAAGCCGCGGAGAAGATGGCGGAGCGTGCGGCAAGCCAGATTCAGCGGCGGCTGGAAACGGAGGGCTTGCATGATCTGCTGTATGCCAACTGGGAGCATCCGCGCTGGGACGATGTCGCGGAGCGGTGCCTCGCTTGCGGCAATTGCACGATGGTCTGTCCCACGTGCTTTTGCACGAATGTGGAAGATGTAAGCGATGTGAGGGGCGAGCATGCGGAGCGGTGGCGGCGCTGGGATTCCTGCTACACACTCTCCTTTTCCTATATCCATGGCGGCAGCGTGAGAAGGAGCGTCAAGTCGCGCTACCGCCAGTGGCTCACCCACAAGCTCGCTTCGTGGATCGACCAGTTCGGCAGTTCCGGCTGCGTCGGCTGCGGGCGGTGCATTACCTGGTGCCCGGCGGGAATCGATCTCACCGAAGAGGTCCGCGCCATTCGCGAAACCCCTTCGCGGGCATCGAAGCGTAGAGAGAACCGCAATGGAGAATCTTGAGAAGATACTTTCCGAACACCCCTTCTTCGAGGGGATGGAAAAACAGTACTTGGATATCCTGGTTGGCTGCGCGTCGAGCGTGCGTTTCGAAGCCGGCGCTTACCTGGGGCGCGAGGGCGGGGACGCCACCAGCTTTTTCCTTTTACGAAAGGGGAAGGTGGCGCTCGAAATCCGTACGCCGCAACGCCCGCCGCTGGTGATTCTCACCCTCGAGGACGGAGACATCCTCGGCTTTTCGTGGCTCGTTCCGCCCTACCTGTGGAGGTTCGACATGCGCGCGGTCGAGCCGGTGCGCGCCTTCGCTCTCGACGGCCGCTGCCTGCGAAAGAAGTGCGATGAGAATCATGACCTCGGCTACGAATTGCTGAAGCGCTTCGCCTTTGTTGTAGATAACCGCCTTCAGGCAACCCGCCTGCAACTTCTGGATGTTTATGCTGCCGCTCGTTCATGAAGCGGGAGTCCGCGGAGGCGACCCGATGCTCCCGGCGCCGCACCGCATTCTGCGCGTCAAGCGCGAGACGTATGACACCTTCACTCTCACGCTGGAGGTTCCGGAAGAGGCGAAGGGAGAGTTCGCCCCGGGACAGTTCAGCATGCTTTACGTCTTCGGCGTGGGCGAACTCCCCATCTCCATCAGCGGCGATCCGGGTGTGCCGGGGCAGTTGGTGTACACGATCCGATCGGTGGGCAAGGCCACGGAGTCGCTGGTGAAACTGCGGGCCGGGGACTGGGTGGGCGTGCGTGGTCCCTTCGGCTCGGCGTGGCCGGTGGAAGCGGCGCGCGGCATGGATGTGCTGATTGTGGCGGGCGGCATCGGGCTTGCGCCCTTGCGCTCGGTGATCTACCACGTCCTCCGCAACCGTGATGCCTATGGCCGCCTCACCATCCTCTACGGCGCGCGGAGCCCGAAGGACCTCCTGTACCGGAGCGATTTTCGAAGCTGGAGCCGCCAGATGGAGATACACGCCCTGACAACGGTGGACCACGGCGACTTGCGGTGGCGCGGGCGCGTCGGCGTCGTGACCACGCTCTTCCGCTATGTGCGTCTCGCGCCGCAGCGGACCATCGCCATGCTCTGCGGACCGGAAATCATGATGCGCTACGTGTGCGCGGAAATCGAAAAGAACCACGGGCTGCCGGCCTCGCAAGTCTACCTCACCATGGAGCGCAACATGAAGTGCGCGGCCGGTTTCTGCGGCCACTGCCAGTTCGGCCCGTATTTCATCTGCAAGGACGGTCCGGTCTTCTCCTATGAAAGGCTGAAGCCGCTGCTGGGGATCTATGAACTCTAAACGCCGCAAACCGAGAATCGGGGTCTTCAAGTTCGCCTCCTGCGATGGATGCCAGTTGAGCCTTCTGGACGCCGAGGACGAACTGCTGGACGTCGCCGGAGCAGTGGATATCGCCTATTTCCCGGAAGCCAGCAGGGCGATGCTCAAAGGGCCTTACGACATCGGCCTGGTGGAAGGATCCATCACCACGCACCATGACGCCGAGCGCATCCAGAAGGTGCGCAAGCAATGCGGCACGCTGATCACCATCGGCGCCTGCGCCACCGCGGGGGGCATTCAGGCGCTGCGCAATTGGGTGGACACCGCCGAATATGTGCGCGCGGTCTACGCGACGCCAAAGTATATCCAGACGCTCAGCCTCTCCACGCCGATCGCCGAGCATGTGCCGGTGGATTTCGAACTGCGCGGCTGCCCCATCAACAAGAATCATCTGCTCGAGGTGATTTCCGCGGCGCTCATCGGGCGCAAACCGAATATTCCTACCTACAGCGTCTGTGTGGAATGCAAACGGCGGGGGAACGTCTGCATCGCGGTGGCTCAGGGCGTCGCCTGCCTCGGGCCCGTCACGCAGGCAGGCTGCGGAGCCATTTGCCCGGCCTATGGCCGCGGCTGCTATGGCTGTTACGGGCCCATGGAGTCCCCCAATACGGCCTCCCTCACGGGCCAATTGCGCATTCTCGGCAATGACGGGAGCCAGATCCGGCGCGCGTATCGCGGCTTCAACGCCTGGGCGTGGGAGTTTCGCAAGGCGGGCGAGGAGTGCGAATGAGATGAAAACACGCACAATCAAGGTGGACTATCTGGCGCGAGTGGAAGGCGAGGGCGCGCTGGCGGTGAAGCTGAGCGGAGACAAGGTGGTGGATGTGCGGCTCAAGATCTTCGAGCCGCCGCGCCTGTTCGAAGCGTTCGTATGCGGCCGCCACTTCTCGGAACTGCCGGATCTGGTGGCGCGTATCTGTGGAATCTGTCCCATCGCCTACCAGATGAGCGCTGTCCACGCCATTGAAAGCGCGTTTGGCATTACCATCGACCCCGCCGTCCGCCTTCTGCGCAGGCTCTTCTATTGCGGAGAGTGGATCGAGAGCCACGCGCTTCACATCTACATGCTGCATGCTCCGGATTTCCTCGGCTACGCCGATGCCATTCGCATGGCGCGCGATCACAGGGAATTGGTCGAGCAGGGACTACGGATCAAGAAGATCGGAAACCACATCGTGTCTCTGATTGGCGGGAGGGAGATCCATCCGGTTTCGGCGGCTGTGGGCGGGTTCTATCGCGTTCCTTCCAGGCAGGAACTCCGCGCGCTGGCCGATGATCTCGAATGGGGCCTGGATGCGTCCGTGAAAACGGCGCGCTTCGCCTCCACGCTGGAGTTTCCGGATTTCGAACAGGACTACGAATTTGTCTCGCTGTCCCATCCAAACGAGTACCCGTTCAACGAAGGCAGAGTGGAGTCAAGCAACGGCATTGACATCGATGTCGATCTGTACGATCAGCACTTCAGCGAGTATCATGTGGAGCACTCCAACGCTCTGCAATCGGCGGTTCGCGCGCGGGGAGCCTATCTTGTGGGGCCGCTGGCGCGTTTCGCTCTTAACTTCGACCGGCTCCCCCCGATCGCCCGCCAGGTGGCTCGCGACTGCGGGCTTTCCGTGCCCTGCAACAACCCCTTCCAGAGCATTGTCGTGCGCGCTATCGAACTGGTGTTTGCATTCGCGGAAGCGCAGCGGATCATCAAAGCCTACCAGCCGCCCGATCAGCCGCGCGTTCCCGTTCCGGATCAGGCGGGCACGGGCTGCGCCGCTACCGAAGCGCCGCGCGGATTGCTCTATCACCATTACGAGATTGGGGAGGGCGGGTTGGTGAAGAGCGCGCGCATTGTCCCTCCGACGTCGCAAAACCAGAGGCGCATCGAAGAGGACCTATGGAACCTGGTCCCGCGTCTGCTCCACCGCCCCGAGCACGAAATCACCTGGAAGTGCGAGCAGGCCGTCCGGAACTACGATCCGTGCATCTCCTGCGCCACTCATTTCCTGAAACTGCACCTGGAGCGCGGGTGATGCTCATTCTGGGCTGCGGCAACGCCGATCGCGGAGATGACGCCGCCGGCTGGATGGTGGCTGACCGGCTTCAGGCTCTGGGTTTTCCCGCGCGGCGCCATGAGGGCGATTGTCTGTCATTACTGGACGCCTGGAGCGGACATGAGGAAGTGGTCCTCGTGGACGCCATGGTTTCGGGGCGCGAACCGGGTGTCTGCGTAGTGCTGGATGCCTGTGCGGCGCCAGTGGAGCGTGGAGAATTCCGTTGCCCGAGCAGCCACTCGTTCGGAGTAGGCGAAGCGGTGGAACTGGCGCGCATGCTCGATGCGTTGCCTTCGAAGCTCCTCATCTTCGGCATAGAAGGCTCGTCGTTCGAAGCGGGGGCCCAAGTGAGCGCGGCGGTGGCGGAGGGGGTGGAGCGCGTAGTGGAGGAGGTTCAGCGGTTGGGGACGCGCGTTAGGGGGAATCCCTCAAATCCTCCTCTGAGCCAACTTAGGCATGTGTAAATCATCCCAAATCTGCGAAGACCTGTTGCATTCCTCCACCAGACAGCGCACACTTGATTTACATTCGCTGGATCGCAGGCGGGGCCGTTAGTCGCGTTGCTTGTCCTAACCATCAGGCTCTGGGTCTTCGCGAAAGCTGAAACGAGGAACCGAATCCGGATGCGCATCAACCGCCTCTTTCCTGGCTCGCTGGCCTTGGCGTTTCTCTGCCTTGCGCCCGCCAATGCCGCGCTGATCATCAACCCCACCTTCGATACCACCATCACGAGCGACCCGAATGCTTCCACCATCATGGCGACGATCAACTCGGCCATTTCCGACTACGCCGCTGCCTTCACCGACCCCATCACGGTCAACATCAAGTTTCAGCTGGGTGGCGGCCTTGGTTCCAGTTCGACGTGGATCGGCAGCATCTCCTACGCCCAGTTTCTGACAGCAATCACGGCGGACAAGACGACCGCCAATGACAATCTCGCCGTCGGCTCCCTGCCGTCTCAAGCGAACAATCCAGTGAACGGCAACTCCAATGTGTTCCTGCCGTGGGCGAATCTGAGGGCACTGGGGTTCGGCGTGGGGGCAACGCCGGATGGCTTCGACGGCACTATCACGCTGAACACGTCGATCATGAATCTGACTCGGCAGAGCATCGACCCGTCGAAGTATGACTTGCACGCCGTGGTGCAGCACGAGATCGACGAAGTCCTGGCGATTCAATCGGCGCTGAACGGTTCCGCCAATGGCGACCCCGCTCCGGCGGGACCTGCTTCCACATTAGATCTGTTCCGCTATGACCAAAACGGCAATCGCAGCTTCAGCAGTGCCCTCGCCGCTGAGGCATATTTCTCCATCAATGGCGGCACTACCCGACTCGTACGGTTCAATCAACAAGCAGGCGGCGACTTCTCGGATTTTGCCAGTAGCGCCACACCTCATGTTCAGGACGCCTACGGCACTCCCGGAGCGACTCCAAATCTGGGCGTGGAACTGACCATGCTCGATATCCTTGGCTATGACTTGGCGGCTAGCCCCGTTCCCGAACCCTCGACGGCGGCTTTCCTGGTAGTGGGAATTCTGGCCGGGGCCTGTTGGAAGCGCCGCCGGCCATCCTGATCGCCAGATCGGGCGCTCCCCGCTATCCCAGGAACCCCACGTTCTGCGTTGTGAAGTTCGCCAGATTCGGGAACACGATGGGCATCTCCGTCCCCGGGACTCCGAACCAGTTCGCCAGCGTCGCGCCATACTGGTCGAGCGAAGTTGTCGGTATCCAATTGCCACGGTTGCCCGAATCATCCGGTCCCTGGAGCGCCAGTGCCGGAAAGGTCCCGTAGAGATTGCCGCCTCTGACCGCTCCCCCCATCACCAAGTGGTGGGAGCCCCAGGCATGATCGGATCCGTTCCCGGCCGAGGGCTGGAACGTGCGTCCGAACTCCGATTCGGTAAACGTCGTCACCTGCGCAGCGACCCCCAGTTCGACCGTGGCGTTGTAAAACGCCGCCATCGCCTGGCTGAGTTGCGTATACAGGCTCTGCTGATCCGGAAGCTGGTTGCTGTGCGTGTCGAAGCCGCCGAGGCTGGCAAAGAAAATCTGCCGCCGCATGCCAAGTTCATTCCGCACTTGAATGAGTCGCGCGATTTGGGCAAGTTCCGTGCCTAATCCCGTGTTTGGAAACTGCGTCTGAAGAGGATTGGACTGGGTAACGCTGTTAATGAGCGTCGCAATGCGAATGCCTTCCCTGGTGTTCGCGCTCGCCGCCTGGATCAGGGCGTAGCCGGCATCCATTTCGAGCAATTCGCCCAAGGCTTTGTCGCGCGCAACCATAGCGGCGTTGTCCGGGTTGCTGCCTTCGAGTCCAGTGGTAGTCTGGCCAGGAATGACCGTGGCGGGTTTGGTATTCACGCCATTGAGCAGCAGGGCTCCGCCGGCGACCGAGGTGCCGAGTGGATAGTTCGAGGGAGTGTTGACGCCCAACAGGCCCAACCGGTCGGCGATCCGGCCGCCCCACCCGGTGGTCCCGCCCAGCGGCATGGCCGTTTGCCACTCCGAAGTCTGATCGGAGTGCGAGAACAGGTTCGAGGGCACGGGGACGCTTCCGGCAAGATATTGGGCGCGAGTGGTGGGTTTGACGATCATACCTACGTTGGCGGCGACGGCGAGTTTGTTCTGCGCCCAAAGAGGATGAATGGCGGCAAGGCTTGGATGAAGTCCATAGACCGCCCCGCCGGGGGTGGGGATCTGGAGCAGTTGGGCCTGCGGAATCGCCAGCGGGCCACGCACCTGCGCATACTGCGCATACTGCGTACTGACGGGCACCACCATGTTGTTCGAGTCGTTCCCGCCGAACAGAAAGATGCACACCAGGGCTTTGTAGTCGCCCGTGGATTGCGCATTGGCGCTGAGCAGGCCAAGGCGGCTGAACTGGCTGGCGACGGTGAGAGTGCTGAGAGAGCAGCAGCCGAGCCGCAGGAATTTTCTACGGGATGTCATGTGTTCGTCTCCTGATCTTTCGTTACGGTTCCACCTGGAACTGGCTGGCGCTGCCCACGAGGTAGGCTGCGTTCCGGGCGCGGATGCGCACATCCGATGTAGCGCCCAGTGCAGCAAGGATGCTGGACTTCATGGCGGCGCTCATGGCTCCATGCATCAGAGCCTGGTTGAGCGCCTCCACCAGCGAGGGAGGGTCAAAGGCCAGCCTCTCCAGTTCGGCGAGGTCGATCTGAACCGCGGCGCCGATGCCGTTGCGGCTGGCGCGGTAGATGAAGTTCACACGGTTGAGCGCGACAGAGGGGGTGCTGATCTGGAACTCCGGCGCCGCCTGCCCGTTCACCCGGTAGAAGGGCGAGAAGTAGTTGAAAACGCTGGGGGCAAACCAGAGATCCTCTCCCATGTTGCGCGCGTACCCGTTGAGGTTGTTGTCCGTGGTCACGGCGGCGTTCATGTTGCGCAGGAAGCTGAGGATGAACAGGACCGGTTCGCGGAGTTTACCCTGGTAGGCTTGCGGCGAGTCTGCTTCCGGATCGGTGACAATGGCCTTCGTGGTCTGCCACAGATCGCCTCCCGTGGCCTGGAAGATCGTGGCGACTCTGCTGATGTAGGCGCCCGATGGATTCCCCATCACCAGCCGTTGGATGAGGCGGATGGCGACGAAGGGAGCAACATTCGGATTCCTGCGGAGGTTGTTGATGACCAGATCGACCTCCTCGCCCGCCGTGCGTCCCGGCGGGATCATGTCTCCCAGCAGGAGCGTCTTCTGCGTGGTGTCGTGCTGCTCCTCGAAGGCGATCATCGGGGCGGCATAGTAAGTGGGGTTGGGGAAGCGCGGCGTTTCGCCGGGGCGGGTGGGATAGGTCCAACCGGTGAACGCCCTGGCGAACTGCTTGACGTCTGCTTCGCTGTAGGTGGGAAGCGGCTTGCCGGTGGCGGGGTCGAGCTTCGGAGTTCCGTCCATGTTCAACTGCTCCAAACCGAGCGTGAACAGTTGCAGCAGTTCCCGGGCGTAGTTCTCGTTGGGTTCGACTCCCCTGGTTTCCTTCCGGTTATTCACCATGTCCAGAAACCGGCCCATGGTGGGGCTGAGAGTCACTTGCCGCAGGAGCGTGAAGTAGTTGCCAAAGGCGTTCTGGCTCAACATGCGCATGTAGGGAACCAACTGCTGCGACTGTGGAGTCTTTACACCGGACACCACCAGGATCTGGCTGAGGGCGAAGGTCACTCGCTGGCGTAACTGGTCCTGACCCGTCATGGCCTTCAGGTAAAACGCGCGCTGGGCCGGGCTGATGGACGTTGATTCGGCAATTGGATCGGGCAGGTCCGACACGGGCGCTGAAAACTGCTCCTGAAGGAAGGCCGGAATGCCCACCTGCTGCAGATGCTGGATGCTTTCCGGAGCCGGCCCCCATGTGGTTCGTTCGAGAAAACGGGCAGCCGCCTGAGCGCCCATCAACTGCTGCGCCGGACCTACGGTGAGGACCATGGCGTTCGAATTGGCCGCGCCAGGATCCGGGTTCCTCAACGACACGCTGAGCATCCCGCCGAATCCCGCTCCCGCCTTGCCCGACGCCGCAATCGACGTTGGAGAAAACGAATTGACGGTCAACGGCGTAGAACCGAGCAGAACCTGCGCACCCGGGGCGAATCCTGTCCCGGTGAGTACCAACTGAACCTGGCTTCCCGCGACAAGTTTCCCGGGGTTGGCCGACGTGATGAGGGGAATGGCATTCTGAAGCGTCATCACGGATGTGTCCAAGGCCTTCGGATCGGCATTGCTGACGGCCTTAATATCCACGGTGGGCGCGGCGGCGGTGGCGATGTTTGCCGGAGACGTGGATGAGGTAGCGATGGGGGACGGCGGCAAAATGGCCGGCGGCGTATACAGCCCTGTCTCATCAATGGTTCCATAGATTACATTGCCCCCTTTGATTCCGTTCACGAACCAGGTGACGGTCCTGTCCAGGGAGTTGCCGACGGAAGCGCGGAACTGTCTGGGCACTCCCAGGCGCAGGGTCGCCTTCTCCGGCGTGACGCTGACGGTCACGGGAGGCACGATGCGAAAGCTGCGCTTGTTGGAAACCGCCCCGCCGGGGTCCGGATTGGCTACGCCCACGTCGGTATCGCGTGGGTTTGTGTCCGTAGCCGTGGCCTTCAACTCCGTGGCCGAAACAAAGAAGGTGGCCACAGGCTTATCGCCGATGAGAACTCGCGATCCGGGAACGAAATTCTTTCCCGACAACTGGATGGTGAAGGCGCCGATGTTTACCAGATTCGGTGTGACTGCACTCAGGCTGGGCACAGGGTTGTTCACTGTCACCGTGGCCTCGCCATAGACGGTGGGCGCGGCAGTGCTGGTGGCCCGTATCTTTACCACGTTCGGAACGGGCGGCAGAGCGGGGGCGATGTATTGGCCCCCATCGGAGATCTTTCCAACCGTGGTATTTCCGCCGGTGATTCCATTCACCGACCATGTAACTGTTTTCGGGCTTATGTTCGCAACCGAGGCCGAGAATGTTTTCGAGGCTCCGGCAACAATGGTGTAGGCGGACGGGCTGACAGTCACCGAGACGACGGACGGTTCGGCGGATGCGATGGCGGTTGGCAGCGCCATCAGCAGGGTGAATCGCAGCATGTGGGAACGAGCAAGACCGGTTCGCATGTCGATTATCACAAGCCTCCAAGGTTGTTCCATTACTATCGGGTGAGTAGTTCTAAACGTTACCCCGTGGCAGAAGTAAAACTTGCCCTACCGTGGGACTCACGGTTTCACCTTACGGGTACTACTGGGGAGAACGGAGGGGGAGAAACCCTAGGCTTTACGCCGGGCTATGACACTCGAAATATTACGGCTAAGCATAGCACACGCTTATCGATGTGGGCAAAGACAGACCGAACCTGCCCTCCCTGCTGTGCTTTTTTGCGTGCTTTTCTTGGAAGACAGGACTACAATGAGGGCGGATAGTCCCAGAGGCTCTCTACAGCTCTTTCATGAACCCCTGGTTGCGTTTTTGCCCGATACCTTCATAGGTTATTTCCGGAGGCGGGAGGTGAGTTTTCGGCCGCTCTTTGGGTTGTAGGCATCAGTCGTCCAGCTTGCAGGAGGTGTTTCCATGTTCGATAGTCTCGACGAGACCATGAAGCACGATGAGGAAGAGCAGAGCACACCGCGAGAGCGGTGGATGAAGTACATCTTGACGCTCATCATCGCCGTTGTTGTGGTTGGCGGCTTGCTGACTGTAATTCGCATGGTGGAATAAGGAAGGCGCAAGCGCTTTGTTTCGAAATGCCTGAGGGAGAGACACCTTCGGGCACGACTTGAATGATTGCCGCGGACGCCGCCTGGGGGTAGCCTGTGGCGGCGTTTGCATTTGCGCGCTTTCCCCCCATTCGCGTCCCGGCCACAGAAGCAATAAGCGCAATTGAACAGGATGGGATTCGTCTCGAGCTGCAAACGGAAAGAAAAGGCCGGATCGACACCGGGCAAATCAGCTTCGAGCGGGTCAAGCAGGTACGCGATCTGGATCAGAAGTCCTATGGGCATTCTCTGGGCAAGGATTCCTGATCGCGGCGATTGTCATTGAGGTGAGATCACGCTGATCGCGGTAATTGTGCGCACGACACAAAGGGTGCACGGGGTGAGCCGCTGATGAGCCGTCCCTCCGCCGTTTGATAAGATTAACGGCTTAGCGGAGGTGACATCCGATGCGTTTCCTGCTTGCATTCCTCATCTGTGGCAGCCTTGCCGCACCCGTGCAGTTTTCCGGCTCACTCGTGAGCAGATGATTCATTACGCGGCAAAGTCAGATGCTGGAGCGAGTGAAAGGACTTTCGCTCGAAGAAGCCTGGGGGATCCCACCTGATGAAGGAGATTGTGGACACCGCCGACCGGACGCACATCCACGATGAGTGGACGAAGCAGAAGTTCCTCACGGGCAAGTACAAAGCGAGCGAATTGTACGGCGGTCCGGGGCTTTCGCCGGAACTCCAGAAGGAATACGACGAGTACGTGAAGAAACGCCTGGCGGAACTGAACCGCTGAGGGATGGACTACAGTGTCACACGAGCTTGGTTGTTAGATCTGCCTTGCGTAGATAGCCCGCGCCTTGCGGAACAATTCCAGAACCTCCTGCTTCCGTGCTTCTGTGGAAAACACACCGCGCTGGGTGGTGCGCTCGATGAGGCGGTCGATCCAATCGACCCAGAAGCGGGCATCGGGCGCGGATTGGATGGGCTCGCCGTCGAGATAGACGTAGACAGGGCTGGTGTGGGCGAAGGCTTTGGCGTCGTTTAACACCATGCGGTGGAAAGGGCCGAGGACGCGGGCGGCGATCCAGGCGCTGTGCTCCAGGGTGAGCGTTGAGGCGAGGGGCTGCGCTTTGCCGTTGACGACCAGTTCCACCGCGTCTACCGGGATGGCGGACTTCATCTCCACTTTCACTTCGAGGCGCTGTGGGCCCTTCTCCAGGTGTAGCTCGCCGCCCGGTTCTTTGCCGTTCACCTTGAGAAAGAGCATGGGTCCGTTGCTGGCAAAGGTCCGCCCGTGTTTGTAGGCGGCGATCCAATCCGGGTACTTGAGAGGACCGTCGAGGTGGGCATAGACGCGGCCTCCGCCGGGCACATAGTGGTCCGCGACGTTGGTGAAGCTGTCGGTGCCCGCGGAAATGCCGACGCGGAACCCGCAATTGAGCAGGCGATACCACATGGGCATGGCGACTTCTTCGGGGTTGTTGGAGAGCACGTCCATGGCATCGATCTGGCCGAGCGCGAGATCGACGGGCATTTCCTTCATACTGGCTCCGTTGAAATCCGGGGAGTAGCCCGGATGCGCGTAGGTGACTGCGCCGCCCTGATCGCGCGCTTCTTTGGCGAGGGTGTAGTTCGGCGGGTAGTCATCGGCATGTTGGGAGCCGCGAAAGCCGGTGTAGAGGGGTTCCACCAGCTTCTTCAGTTGGAAGAAGCACATGTGGCCGTAGAGGCCGGCGTTGCGCATCTCTTCGTTCCAATAGATGAGGTAGGGCGTGCTGCTGAGGGCGGAAAGCTTGCCTTCGAAGAACTTGCGGTCATGGACAGTGTCGCCGCTCGAGTTGGCGACCATCATGTTGGGGATATTCAGGTCCTCGCCGAGGGCGTACATACGGACGTCTTCGGGAGTAATGTCCTGATGGTCGGGAGCGGTGTAGTTGGCGTGGATGTGCGCATCGGAGGAGTACCAGCCGCGGGCGGCCATGTCAATCCAGCGTTTGAGGCGGATGGTGACTTCAGCCGGTTTGGTCAGGTTGACGGTGCGGCGCACGAGTTGATATTCGGGACCGCGGGCCGCTTCGATCACGGTTTCCCCGGAGGGCAATTCCATCTCGAAACTGCCGGAGGCATGAAAGAACTGCTCGGCGGGTTCCGCGGCGAAACGGGTGATCGTACCTTTGGGCGCATAGCCAAGACCGTCGGAGCCGGTGAGGTAGACGCGGGCGGCGGAGGGACGGCCGTGTTCGTCGCGCAGGTTGACCTTCAGCTTCACGAGGGGGCGCACGTCGAACGTGTAGACCTGGCCGTCCACCGTGCGTTCAACAATTCCCGGTTTCTGCTCCACAACACGATGGAGAATCGCCTTGCCGGAGCGAATCACCGGCAGATTGAAGATACGGCCCTGGGCAAGGATGTAGCTGCGCGGCGAGGTGAAGTCCGCGAGCGTTGCCACGCCGGTGCTGCGGAACACGAAGCGATCGCGCAGTGCGTGCATGGCCGCTGCGTTCGAGCGGCGACGCATGAGGACTCGCGCCATGTCGCCGAAGCCGACTTCGCCATCGACATCGATCTGCTCGAGGCCGTTGTGGTTGATCCAGAAGGTGAGATCCTCCTGGCCTGGCTTGGAGTGGGAGACGGCGGCTTGCCAGGCTTGCGCGGCAGGATTGCGCCACAGCGCGAGGCCAGCCAGCAGCAGAAAAGATGCAACAAGATAGATACGTCCCATAGTCATCAGGATGCGGTAATCTTATATCAATCCGTTCGCTGGGACATCTTACAGGCTTCAAGTGAGAGGTTCTCGTCTAGCGTGTCAAACACAAAGGGGCGGATCCAATCCATCGATCTTGTTCGCGGCGCCGTGATGATCCTCATGGCGATTGATCATGTGCGCGAGTTTCTGAGCTCCGCTGCGTACGCATTTCGACCGGAGGATCTCTCGAAGACGACGGCGGCGATCTTTCTTTCGCGGTGGGTCACTCATTTCTGCGCACCGGTTTTCATGTTCGCCGCCGGGCTGGGCGCGTTCCTGTGGGCGCAACGCGGGCGGAGCCGCGGGGAACTGTCGCGCTTCCTGTGCACACGGGGGCTGTGGCTGGTTGTGCTCGAGTTGACGGTGATTCGCTTTCTGCTGTATTTCAGCTTCTCTTTCCCGCTGGTACTGACTGTGTTCTGGGCACTGGGCTGGTCGATGGTGGCGCTGGCGGCGCTTGTCTATCTGCCGCTGCGCGCGATCGCCGGGATCAGCCTGGGAATGATCGTCCTGCACAACCTTCTGGATTCGGTACGCGCGGCGGACTTTGGAGGGTGGGCCTGGATGTGGAATGTGCTGCATCAGCCCGGAGTAATCCGCATTGGCGGCACGGTGGTGATTCCCGGTTATCCGCTTGTTCCCTGGATCGGAGTGATGGCGGCGGGTTACTGCTGCGGAAGCCTTTTCCTGATGGACGCCGGGAAGCGAAGGGCATTGCTGATCCGCATCGGGGCTGTCCTCACGGCGGCTTTCGTTCTGCTGCGCGCTTTGAATTTCTACGGAGACCCGGCGCCGTGGCAGGTGCAGCCTTCCGCCCTGTTCACGGCGTTGTCGTTCCTGAATTGCACGAAGTATCCGCCATCGCTGTTGTTTCTGTTGATGACACTGGGGCCGGCGGTGCTTGCGCTGGGGTTGCTGGAGGGGGTTCGGGTTTCGGATAAGAACCCTGTCCTCATTTTCGGCAGGGTGCCGTTCTTTTACTATGTGATTCACCTTGGGCTGGCCCATCTTGCGCTGGTGTTGTTGACGTATCTGCGCTACGGGGCAACGAATTTCCTGTTCACGCCGCCGCCGACGCTGGGCGGTCCGCGGCAAGTGTTTCCGGCGGATTTCGGGTTCAGTCTGGGGACCTGCTATGCCGTGTGGTTCGCAGTGCTGATCGTGTTGTATCCCTTGTGCCGCTGGTTCGCGGGGGTGAAACAGCGGCGCAAGGATTGGTGGGTGAGTTATCTGTAACGCGGGGTCTACTCGACGAGCGGCTCGTACGGTGGGATGGTCAGCGTTTTTCCTGTCGCCAGCCGCACCTGCGCCGGATGTGAGCTGAAATTGAGCAGCGCGAGCTTGCCGTTTTCAAGCATGCTCCAATAGACCGTTTCCGGCTTCTCCATGCGTAGCGCGGCGAGAGTGCGGCTGTCGAGTCCCGGTGTTTTCAGAAGAAGGTCGCGTACAAACCCGGCGTAGAAGCGTGAGGGAATGAGGTCGCCGTGGAAGACAACCACGCGCCCCTTGCCGGTGTCGCCGGCGAGCCAGCGGGCGCTAATGGAGGAGTCGCCCTCGACCGTGATGGGGTTACCGCGCGGCCGAGGGGCGAATACCAGGGTGCCGCCGGCGCGTACCCACTGGTCGATGCGCTCGAGCACGGGTTTTTCGGTCACACTGCCCCAGAGGAGCAGGAGCACTTTGTAGCGGGCGAGCGCGCCATCCATGATCATCTGCTCGCTGGCGTAGTCGAAATCCACCTGCTCGCGCATCGCGCGGGCCACGGTGAAGAACGTGGACGCCCACCGGTAGCGCACCAGTTCATCGTCCAGTTTCAGCGCCGTATCAGAGTAGAATGCGGCGACGTCAATTACGGGCTTGGCGCGGACGTCCAAGAGGTTCCCGTACTTCAGCCAGGCGTCAATTGCCTGATCGTTGGCAGTGAGGTTGCCGAGATAGTAGAACAGATGCACGGCTCCCGTTGTGACGGCGTTGAACAGACGCGCCATCACGCCGCGCTTGCTGCCGAAGCCTCCAGGCTCATAGCCGAGCGCGGCGCCATAGAACCGGGCCGCGGAGGATGCCATTCGCGTGATAGTGAAATTGTCGGGGAAGTCATCACTCTCGTTGGTGAGCCGGATGCCGCCATGGATACGCGCCATGCTGCGGGCCTGGTAGCTGTAATCCGTGCCGATGGGCACCGGTCCCCAGCCACCCGAGGACTGATGAATCTGGGTATGCGGCAGGGCAGTTCGCGCCCAATTGGCCCAGCGCTCACACCACTCGCTCATCGCGCCCATGTACCAGTTGGCGAAATCGATGCGCTGGTGGGGCGTCAAGGCCGTCTCGGGCAGAAAGGTGGTCACCTCGTCGAAAGAAGCATGATGCGAATCCCAGGCAGCGTTCAGTTTGCCGATGTCACCCGAGTATTCCTTCTTCATTGCCTCGCGAAACGCGGCGCGGGCCAGGTCGTCTCCGGCCCAATAGCCGATGTGCGTGTGACCGCGGCGGAATCCATAGCCGGGCCCGCGCGCCGGATACTGAGCTTCGCCATAATCGCCGCTGGGGCCCAGGCGAATGCCTAACAGAGACTTGCGATTGCCATAATGCTTACCGAATTCGGCGATGAAGCGGCTGGCATACTCCGTTTGGAAGGGCTGGAAGATGGACTGCGTATCGTGCACCACGCCATGCTCGAGGCATTTGAAGCCGTAGTTGTCTTTGGAATCGTGGAGCCACGCCGGCAGTGCGTAACCGGAGCCGGCGAGCAACATCGGGAACCATTGGAGGCCGTGCTTCTCGATCTCATCGAGAATCGCATCATAGAAGCTCCAGTCGTAGACTCCGCGCCGGCGTTCCACATATCCCCAGCGAACGTAGGTCTCGACTCCGTTGAAGCCGAGCGCACGAATCAGCGGAGCCTCGTTGCGAATGCCGGCAAGAGCGTCCTGCACGCGGTCAGGCGCTGTGGCGTCACCGGAGACGGAACTGACGCGCTCGGAGGGAACGGCGAATTTCAGAGCCGGTTCCACCAACGGAGCCTCCTCGATGGGCGGCTGGGTATCCACCAGATGGATGGCACGAAGCCAATCGAGGCCTTCGATGCGGATCTTTCCGGGCGGCGCGTTGTCATAGGCAAACACCGCGCGCCGCATCTTTCCCGAATTGACGCGGGCAATGCCCCACTGCCTGGTCTGCGGCAAACCGGGGGCAAGGGTGATGAGCCCGTAGCCGCGGTCGACAAATTCGAGGATGAGCCACTGCTTCGCAGCCGTCGGGCTCTCGATTTCGATGTGGTAGGCGGAACGGGTGTAGTAGTCCGTGCTGGGCGAGAGCCTGGCTGTGAAAGCCCCGGCGGCGCGTTCCATTCGCATTGGGGAATCGGCGGCTTTTTCGAGACGGATGCCTTCCTGGCGCGGTGGATCCGAGGCTTCCCAGCGTGCCAAATCCTTGGCCGATGCGGCCGTTATGAGAACAAAGAACAGGAATCGATGCACGGACAAAGTATGGCAAACTTCGAGGGAGCGATTCAGGGCCGCACGAGGGATCCGTCAATCGCCCGCACGGTGAACCCGTCTTCGCGGCCGGAGGGCGGCTCCATTGGATACTTCCGCGCCATGTCCTCGCGGATATCCACGCCAAGGCCCGGGGCCTCGTTCACGTAGGCATAGCCATCGGGCAGTTTCGGAGTGCCGGGCATTAGCTCATGGACGAGATCCGGCCAGCGGTTCTCTTCCTGGACCCCGAACGCCGAGGAGGAGAGGTCAATGTGGCAGGCCGCGGCGAAGTTCACGGGATCGTTGTCGCCGCCTTCCTGCCACGCCGTACGTACGCCGAAGGTCTCGCACAGGGTGGCGATCTTGCGGGCCGGGGTGATGCCGCCGACAGTCGAAATGCGGTGCCGTGCAAAGTCGATGATACGTTCGGAAATGCAGGGTACCCATTCCTGAGGATTGGTGAAGATCTCGCCCATCGCCATCGGAGTGGAGGTCACCTGCTTGATGTTGCGGTACCACTGCACCAGTTCCGGCGGCAGGATATCTTCTACATAGAACATGCGGTATGGCTCCATCCGCTTGGCCAGTTCCACGGCCATCGTTGGCGAGAGATGCTCATGGACGTCGTGGATGAGCTTGACGTCTTTGCCGAGCTTCACACGCAGATGCTCGAACAGTTTCGGGATGGCGTCGATGTATTGTTCCTCGTCGAATGCAGGTCCGTTGAAGCCGTTTACCGGACGCCTTCCCTGCCCCGGCGGAATCATGCCGCCTCCGCCGTAGCCGCCCATCTGGGCGCGCACGTGCCGGAAGCCGCGGTCCATGAAGCCCTTCACATTGCCGGTAACCTCGTCCATCGAACGCCCGTCCGCATGCCCGTAGCACGGCACCGCATCGCGTACCTTCCCACCGAGAAGGGCGTACACCGGCATGCCGGCGCGCTTGCCTTTGATATCCCACAATGCCATGTCGAGGCCGCTCAGAGCATTGTTGAGGATGGTGTCGTGGCGGCGGTAGCTGCGATAGATGGTGGCGTGCCAGATGTCGTCGATGCGGTCCACGTCGCGGCCCACCCAGAAGGGAGCAAGGTGCTTCTCGATGGCGGTGGCCACGGTGAACGCCTGATGCACATTGCTCGCCGAGCCGATGCCGTACAAGCCCGGCTCACTGGTTTCCACCTTGACGATCACCCACTGATAGCGTCCGCCGGCGCTGGTGAGGATCGGGTAGACGCGACGGATGGTGACCTTCGCCATACCGCGTGTGCGCTGCTCGTAGGTCTGCTGCGCCGCCTGCTGGGCTGCCGCCGCCGCGGGGGCAGCGGCGAATCCTTCGAGAAATCCTCTGCGTTCCATAAGGTGCTCCCGGGTAGGCTGCCGGATTTTCTATTTCGTCCACTCCTTGCGTTTGTAAGGGAATGTCTTCCAGTTTTCGCTGGCGCGGCCGTTGCGGTCCCACATCACTTTGCCTTTGCGCAGGGTGAGTTCGGCGGTGATTCGTTGTGTGCCCTGGTTTACGGCTCCGGCGGAGTCGACGAATCCGAACTGCCCGTTTTCGACGCGCAGGACCGCGACGTCCGCCTCTGCGCCGGCGTCCAAATTACCCAGCGCCGTTTGTTTGATCTCCTTGGCGGGATTCCAGGTGGACATGGCGATTACCTGATCTATCGGAACGCCGAGGTTCAGGATGCTCGACATGGAGTTGGTCATCGACTTCATTCCGGCATTCATGCTGCCCGAGTGGAGGTCAGTGGAGATGGAATCGGGCGGGAACCCTTGCTGCAAAGCGGGCACGGCGACGTACCAATAAAAACTGCCGGCGCCGAAGCCGAGATCGAAGATGATGCCCCGTTTGCGCCCTGTGATCATCGCGGGGTTCACCTTGTTTCCGGCCACGAGTTCCTCCCGGTGGCCGGAGAAACAGTGCGTGTAGATGTCGCCGGGGCGCAGTTTGTCGAGCAGCAGAGTGGGCAGGCTTCTCACCTTGTTCAGGTAGCCGAAATCGATCATCACGGGGAGATCCGTTTCCCTTCCCGCCTTGACCGCCGCATCCACGGATTCCCATCCGGGCCCGCCGAAGTGCGCCGACTTGAATCCGACAATCACACCGCGATTGGCTTTGGCCATCCGCGCGGCCGCCGCGGCGTCGAGTTCAGATAGCTCGTCCTCTTTCCCGGTGCCCATGCCCCAGCCTGCAATATTCAGCAGCGCGAGAACGCGCGTCTGCGCTTTGTCGATGACGCGGGCTTTGAAGTCGGGGAAGGTGCGCCAACCGGAGGTTCCGGCGTCGACCATCGTGGTAACGCCGCCGCGGAAGGAATGGGCATCCGGCTGCACGCTGCTGTCGCGCTCGATCGACTTCAGATCCGGCCGGGTGTAAACATGAACGTGAATGTCGATGAGGCCGGGAGTCACGAACAACCCGGCGACATTCACGGTCTTCTTTGATTCGGAAGGAGAGATGTTGGCGGCGACGCGGGCGATCTTGCCCCCGGCCACGGCAACGTCCATCAGCGCGTTGATCCGGTTCTTGGCGTCTACCACGCGGCCGCCCTTTAACAAGAGGTCATAAGTCTGCGCCCCCATCACGGACGCAGTCAAGGTCAAAACAAGCACAGTTTTCGTCATGGCAATCCTGCGATACCTTCGCGCCTGGAAGTATACACCCATTGGGACGGCGCCTCCCACGGCGATCGATTCGTTACCATAGAGGATTCACCTCAACACAAATTCAGGAGATTCGAGTGGATATAGAGAAGATGGCCGCCGGGGTTCGTTTGCTCCTCATGGACGTGGACGGCGTTATGACGGATTGCAAGCTGTACAACGTTCCCGGCCCCGACGGCCGCATGTACGAAACCAAGGGATTTGACGCCCAGGACGGCATCAGCCTCCAGTGGCTGAGTTGGTACGGCATCAAGACGGGACTGATCAGCGGACGCATATCGCCGGCGACCGAGGAGCGCGCCAAGCAGTGCAAGTTCACCTACATCTACCAGGGCCACATCGAAAAAATTCCGATCCTCGAAGAAATCCTCGCGGACGCGAAAGTGGACCCCTCGGAGGTTGCCTATATCGGCGATGACCTCACCGATATTGTTGTGATGCGCCGCGTCGGCTTCACTATCGCGGTGAACAACGCGCGGCCGGAAGTGAAGAAGATCGCCCATATGGTGACCGAGGCACGCGGCGGGAACGGCGCGGTTCGGGAAGTGGCCGAACTGATCCTCAAAGCCAAAGGCCACTGGGCGGAATTGCTGAAGAAATACGAAGTGTGATATTCGCAAGCCTCGCCGGAGCGGCGCTCACCATCCTGTCCGCATGGAGCCTGGGCCGCTGGCTGCTGCGCCGTTTTGACCTGACGGCCGCGCTCCAGTTCGCCACGGGGTCAGCTCTGCTGAGTGTCGCCGTCTTCGGGTTGCTGTTGGCGCACACGGCCAAACCGTGGGCCATGCTTCTGCTTGGGGCCCTCTGCCTGGCTCCGCTTGCCCTCCATCGCCCGAAGCTTTCCGGCTGGCAATGGCCGCCCGTCTGGAGTTGGATACTTCTGGCCGCCTACGGTGCGCTCTATCTGGCGAATGCGTTTTCTCCGGAGATCCAGAGCGACGCGCTCAACTACCATCTTTCCATCCCTGTTTCGGCTGCCCGGACGGGCTCGTTCCCGGATCGAATCACGTTCTATGACGTCATGCCACAGGGCCTCGAAACGCTGTTCGCGATGGCTTACAGCGTAGGGGGTGACAGCGCCGCCAAGCTGGTGCACTTCTGCTTCCTCGCCTGGAGTGTTCCGTTGCTTGCGCAGACCGCGCTCGCTCTCGGGCTCCCCGCATGGACTGGATGGGCCGGCGGGCTCTTCTACGCCATCACACCTGTCGCGGGGATCAGCGGCGCCTGCGCCTACAACGATGCGGCCATTACGTTCAGCACACTCGCCGTATTTCAACTGATGGTGTTGTGGTGGCGGCGCGGTGACGATCGCCTGCTGTGGCCAGCGGGGATCTGCGCGGGATTCTGCTATGCCATCAAGTTTCCTGGAGCGCTGATCGCACCGCTGGCGCTCATTGCCGTCCTAATGAAACGCCGCAACCGCGCGGCGCGCATCGTTCTCGGGGCGATGCTGATTGCCGCTCCGTGGGTGGGGCGGGCCGCGATCCTTACGGGAAACCCGTTCGCGCCGCTCCTCAACCGTTTGTTCCCGAACGCCTACTTCCATGTCGATTCCGAGCAAGAGATGAGCACACATCTCCGCGGTTACGGCGAACTGGACCCGGCCGCGATCCCCTTGGAACTCACGATGTACGGCGATCTGCTGCAGGGTCTTCTTGGGCCGGCATGGCTTGTGCTCCCCATTGGACTGCCGGCGCTGCGCAGGCGGGAGGGACGCCTGCTGGCTCTCGCCGGAGTGCTTGCGGGACTTCCCTGGCTGCTCAATTCGGGTACGCGTTTCCTCATGCCGGCATTGCCTTTCTTCGCTCTCACGCTGATGATGAGCCTTCCACGGGCGCTATCGCTGGGGCTGCTTGCCGCGCACGCTATAACCAGTTGGCCGGCTATTATCCCGATGTATGCGCCGCAAGGAACATGGGCGCTGCACCGCGAGGTTCCCTGGCGCGCTGCTCTTGGACTCGAGGACCGCCAAGCCTTCCGGCTCGGCAGGAGCGTGGAACACAATCTTGCTCAACTGCTCGACCAGCACACAACGCCGCGGGATCGCATTCTGGATCTCGTCAATGCCCCTGCCGCCATCACTCCGCGCATGCTTGTCAATGCATGGCAATCGGCCGCGGGGCAGCGGCTGGTTCAGGCACTCGAGACGGGCATGACTCCGGACCGCGGACTTTTCGTTGAATGGCGTTCGCGATTTGAAGAGCGCCGCCTGCGCGCGATTCGCATCACTTTCGAAAGCGGACAAGCCCAGCCCGCCGCATTTCAGGAGATCGAACTCCGGCATAACGGACAGCCCCTCACGCCCAACATTCTCTGGTCGATGCAGGCTGCGCCGAACATCTGGGATGCGGCGTTCGCGGTGGATCGCAACCTGACCTCGGCGTGGTCCACAAGGGAACCGGTCCGGCCGGGCATGTTCTATGAAATCGACCTTCCGGCTCCGCGCCCCCTGTCGGAGGTGCGCATCGTGGGCCACCGCTCGGCAGTGGGGCTCCGTGTCGAGCTTGCCGGTCTCGATAAGGAGTGGCGAGCGCTACCGCTGCCGGCGAGTCCGGACCCGCAGCCAGGGCTGAACCTCCGGCGCAGCGCCATCCGCCATGCGCGCCGCGAGGGGATCACCAGCATCCTCGCCGCCGCGGGCAGCGATGCGCTCGGCCGCATCGCCCGGGACTTCGAGGTCTCTCCGGCCAATTGGGACCTGCATCCAGTGGCAACGTACCAAAACGTCACGCTTTACAGAATCATACCTCCCGCCGGAAACGCACCCTAAGCTCCTCTGTTTCCACGCCTGTTACAATGCAGTCGTGAAACCAAAGGCCGCCGTGCTCTTCGCCTGCAGCCTGCTATGTGGATGCGGGGCAAATGGAAGCGGAATCCGTTCGGGCAGTGTAGCCGCGTCCACCAGCGGGAGAGCCGACGTACAGGAATTCCTCACCATGTACAACCAGTTCGAGCGCGGACTGGCCACGGTGGCGAACGAATCGGAGTGGAAGTCCGTTACGGACGTCAACGAGCAGCACACGGGAGAACGCATCGGCGCCGACCGCACGGCGGCGGCATTTCGCGGCAGCCGCTATGTCATCGAGAAGTCGAAGACCTTTCTCGATACCCGCCAGACTCTTTCCGAACTCGAGTTCCGGCAATTGGACAACATCCTGCTCTCAGCTGCCGAATCACCCGGCACGATTCCGGAAATCGTGAGCAAGCGGATCGAAGCCGAGGCGCGGCTGACCGCCGTTATGGACGGCTTTACCTTTTGCGCGGAAAAGCGGGGCGATAAGTGCGTGAAAGCCGTAACGCCGAACGACATCGACGAGACCCTGCTCAAATCGAAAAACCTCGCCGAGCGGCGCAAGATGTGGGAGATCTCGAAGCAATCGGGGCCGGCGCTGAAAGCAGGGCTGGCCGAGGTCCGTGACCTGCGGAATCGCGTCGCGCGCGAGCTAGGCTACACCTCCTATTTTCATCTTCAGGTGGCCGATTACGGCATGACGGTGAACGAAATGATGCAGCTCATGGACAAGACGGCTTCCGATCTTCGCCCGTTGTATGAACAGTTGCATCTCTGGACGCGCCGCAAACTCGCCGAACGGTACAAGGAGAAAATGCCCGGCCTCATCCCCGCGCACTGGATCGGCAACCGTTGGGGACAGGAATGGCCGGGGCTTGTCGAAGCAGCCAATCTGGATGATCTGTTCCGGGACAAGAAGCCCGAGTGGATCGTGCAGCAGGCCGAACGCTTCTATGTCTCGCTCGGCATGCCGCCGCTGCCGAAGTCGTTTTGGGAAAAGTCGGATCTCTACCAGCTTCCGCCGGATTCCAAGCGCAAGAAGAACACGCACGCCTCAGCCTGGCACATCGATCTGGATAAGGATGTGCGCAGCCTGATGAGCGTCATTCCCAATTTCGCGTGGTTTGAAACGAGCCATCATGAACTGGGCCACATTTACTACTACATGGCCTACTCGAACCCGAAGGTTCCGATTGTGCTGCGTCACGGCGCCAACCGCGCCTTCCACGAGGCCGTTGGGGACTTGATTGCGATCGCGGCGCGCCAGCAACCCTATCTGCACGGCATCGGGCTGATGCCGGCCGGCCGGCAACTCGACCCCACGCAGTTACTGCTCTCCGAAGCGCTCGACAATGCCATCGTCTTCATTCCCTTCTCCGCCGGGACCATGACCCACTTTGAACACGCGCTGTACGAACAAAAGCTTCCCAAGGATCAGTTCAACAGGGAGTGGTGGCGTCTGGCGGCGAAGTACCAGGGCATCGAGCCTCCTGCTGCTCGCGGAGAGGAGTACTGCGACGCGTGTACGAAAACGCACATCATCGACGACCCGGCGCAATACTATGACTACGCCATGGCCTACCTGATCAAGTTCCAGTTGCACGATTACATTTCCCGCAAGATTCTGAAGCAGGATCCCCACAACTGCAATTACTATGGCAACAAAGAAGTGGGCAAATGGCTGTGGGATATTCTTTCGCTCGGCGCGACGCAGGACTGGCGCCATCTCATCCGCGAGAAGACGGGTGAAGACATCAGTTCGCGCGCGATGCTCGAATACTTCAAACCTTTGGTGGAATACCTCGAGAAAGAGAACGGGGGACAACCCGCGTCGTGGGATTGAGAGCCATCGCGCTGCTGTGGTTGCTCGCCCTGCCTGCGAAAGCGAACGATCTGCACACGGCTGTGCGCTCCGGCGACCGGAAGCTGGCGGCGAAACTGCTGGATGCCGGCGCCAACGTCAATGAGCGCGATGCGCTCGGCAGCACGCCGCTCCATGACGCGGCCTGGGCAGGCGACCTCGAAATGGTGAAACTGTTGGTTGCCCACGGCGCCGGGGTCAATGCGCGCCACCGGGAAGCCGGAAGCACGCCGCTCCACTATGCCATCATCACGAACCACCGCGCCGTAGTGGAATTTCTCATCTCCAAGGGAGCCGACATCCGAGCAACCTATCAATCCGGCTCCACTCCGCTGCACCTGGCCGCAGACCGAGGCTACGCGGAAATCGTAGATCTGCTCATTGCGAAGGGCGCAGACATCCGGCAGAAGGATGAAAGCGGCGCTACGGCGCTGGATGAAGCGGCCATCAAAGGCCAGGCGGCAGTGGTGAAACTGCTGCTGGCCCATGGCGCCAAAGTTTCCCACAGCACGCTCTCGCAGGCAGCGGTGAAAGGGCACGCGGACGTAGTCAAGCTGCTGATCGATGCCGGGGCCGACCCTAACAGCAAGGATGCCGAAGGCGCGTCCGTGGTGGAATTGGCGTTACGTTATCGCCAGCGGGGTGCCGCCGAAGCGTTACTCGCCCATGGGGCGAAACTGGGCGACGACGCCCGCCGGCGGATTATGAAAAGCGCCGTCCTGCGGGGAGAAACCGAGATCGTCGAACTGCTGTTGAAGGGACCGATGGAGGCCACTTCCCTTCTTCCGGACGCCGCGCTCAAAGGCCAGACGGCGATGGTGGATTTCCTCCTCTCCCACGGAGGCAACGTGAACGCCCGCGGAGCCACAGGCTCCACTCCCCTACAGGACGCCGCGTTGGGAGGACACGCCACGGTGGTCGCACTCCTGCTTGACAAGGGGGCCGATCTCAACGCCACGGATACGGAATCCGGCGCCACCGCATTGCACATTGCCGCCAGTTACGGCCGCCGCGACGTGGTGTTTCTGCTTCTCGATCGTGGGGCCGACAAGAAAAGCCGCAACAAAGCGGGAAAGACCCCGCATGATCTTGCCGTGGAGGCGGGGCAGAAGGACCTTGCCGCTCTACTCCAGTGAGGTGAGTCCGGTGGCTAACTGCTCGCCTTCGCTTACCCCGTGGTTGACAACCACGCCGCCCTGATCCTGTGGCTGCTGCCGGTTCCCCGTCCGGTTTGTCCGCAAGACAGGAAGTTGGCGCGTCAGTCCGGCCGGTAGATTGTCGCCCGCTGAGCAGCCAGAAGCCGTGTCTTCCGACGGATCGCGACAGTTTTTCAACTCCGTCCGGCCTGCGTATCTTTCTTCCTTCGAGCCCCGTAATAGCAGACAGAAGGTAGAACTTCTGGAAAAGGAGAACAGTCATGAACATTGCGAATAGGACAGTCTTGATCACTGGCGCAAACCGTGGTATTGGCCGGGCGCTGGTGGATGAGGCGGTGAAACGCGGAGCGAAGCGGATCTATGCGGCAAGCCGCGGCGGATTCCAAATCGCCGGCGCAGGCGTCACGCCCCTCACACTCGACGTGACCAACGCCGCCCAGATCCAAGAGGCCGTGAAGAAAGTGGGCTCGCTCGACGTCCTCATCAACAACGCCGGCGTCGCCATCTACGACGACCTGACCAGTCTCGACGTCATCGAACAGCACTTGGCGGTCAATTTCTTCGGGGTGCTCAAGATGATCAACGTGTTCCTGCCGCTGCTGAAGCGCTCGAAAGGCGCCATCGTCAACAACCTGTCACTTGTGGGCTTGGCTGCGTTGCCCAATATTCCCGCCTACTCTGCTTCCAAAGCGGCCGCGTTCAACATGACGCAGTCGCTGCGATCGCTCCTGGCCTGCCAAGGCGTCACCGTTCATGCCGTGGTTCTCGGCCCGGTCGATACCGAGATGAACCGTGGCTTCAACGTTCCGAAGGCTTCCCCCGAATCCGCGGCAGCCGGAATATTCGATGGCCTGGCAAAAGGCGAGGACGAAATCTTCCCCGACCCCGCGTCTCTATCCATTGCGGAAGCCTGGCGCAACGGCGCGGTTAAAGCGATGGAGCGGCAGTTCGCGGTGTTCGCTCCGCACAGCGCGAACTGAGGACAGCCAATCAAGACAACCAATCGAGCAACGAGAACAGACAATGACCACGACAGACTACAGCACTTCATTTTTGGTAGACCAGTCTCCCGGCGAAGTCTTCCAAGCGATCACCAACGTTCGCGGATGGTGGTCGAATACGATTCAAGGAGAGACCGGCAAGCCAGGCGCCGAGTTCACCTTCCAACACAAAGACGTTCACCGCACCACGCAGAAGGTTACCGGGTTCGAGCCGGGCAAGAGGATTGTCTGGCACGTGACCGAAAGTCAGATCAACTTCGTCAAGGACAAGAACGAGTGGAAGGACACGGAGGTCGTCTTCGAGATCGCCCGCAAGGACGGCAAGACCGAAGTTCGCTTCACGCACGCCGGACTGGTTCCCGCCATCGAGTGCTACGGCCGGTGTTCCGGCGCGTGGGACTTCTATGTCAACGGCAGTCTGCAAAGCCTCATCGCCACCGGCGAAGGCAAGCCAATTCAGGAGCAATAAGGAGACTCATCATGCTACTCAAAGGCAAAGTTGCAGTGATTTACGGGGCCGGAGGCGGAGTGGGCAGCGCGATCGCCCGCGCATTCGCTCGAGACGGAGCAATGCTCTTTCTCACCGGGCGCCACCGAACAACCGTCGACAAGGTCGCCCGGGAAATCTTGTCCGCGGGAGGACGCGTCGAAACGGCGGAGGTGGACGCGCTCGATGAACAGTCTGTAGACAAGCATCTTCAATTCGTGACCGGCAAAGCAGGCCGCGTGGACATTTCGTTCCACGCGGTCGGAATTCCGAACACGGCGGTGCAGGGGCGGCCCATGGTTGACCTCGCCGTGGAGCAGTTCTCTCTGCCGATCGCCACCTACACAACCTCGTACTTCCTGACAGCGCGTCTGGCTGCCCGGCGAATGATGAAGCAAAAGTCGGGGGTGATCATGACGGTCACCGCGGTGCCATCGCGGTCGGGCATCCCGATGCTCGGAGGCTTCGCGCCGGCGCAAGCGGCTGTCGAAGCCCTCACGCGTGGCCTGTCCGCGGAACTCGCGCCGCACCGCATCCGCGTTGTTGGTCTCCGGCCGGATGGAATGCCGGAGACGGAAACCATCAAAGAAGTCTTCGGGATTCACGCCAAGGCAATGGGAATCTCGTGGGAGCAGTTCCACGAATTGATCGCCGGCAAGAACCACCGGCGGCGCCTCGCGACCTTGGAAGAGATGGGGAACATGGCCGTCTTCATGGCTTCGGACCGGGCAAGCGCGATGACGGGATCGATCCTCAACCTGAGCATGGGAATGCTCGACGATTAGTTATTCGGTGGACCAAACTCCGCAAGAAGCCTTCGACGCCATCCACAACGAATCTGAAAGAATCGTAAAAGCACCTATGGAAGATGCGGGAAAGTTCGAAGCTCGATACCTGGCGTTTCTGGAGACTATCAGCCAGCTCCGGCCTCAGTTGCATCGATATTGCGCCCGCATGACCGGGTCGATCACCGACGGTGAGGATGTGGTTCAGGACACGCTCTTTCGGGCGTATCGCAGCCTCGATACTTATGACGACAGCCGCCCCGTTGGGCCGTGGCTCTTTCGCGTCGCCCACAACCAGTGTATCGATTTCCTTCGGCGGCGAGGCGTGCGGGTGGAAGCCGAAGCGGCCGTTGCAGAGCCCGGCATCTTCGAGCCCGTCGAACCTTTCGGCACAACCGTCGGCCCCGCACTCGAGCATCTCGTCTCGATTCTCCCGCCGAAGGAGCGTGCATGTGTGCTGCTCAAGGACATCTTCGAATATTCGCTGGAAGAAATCGCCGGACTCGTCGATTCGACAGTAGGGGGCGTCAAGGCGGCTCTGAATCGCGGCAGATTGAAATTGGCGTTCGCGGAAAGCCGGCCTCCCGCGCCGCGAACCTCGACGCCTGAAAATCAAAAAATCCTCCAGCTTTACGTCGAGCGATTCAATCGCCGCGATTGGGATGGGCTGCGCGAACTCATCAGCGCCGATGCTCGCTTGCTTGTCGCCGACCGTTACGCCGGCCTCTTCGCCGATGGCGGCTACTTGGGCGTCTACTCCCGCATGCGCGTCACGTGGCGGCTGACAATGGGCGAGGTGGACGGCGCACCGTCCATCATCCTGCTCCATCTCCGCGAAGGCGAATGGGAAATCGCGGGAATCGTTCATATCGATTTCGCGCCGGACGGTAAGATCCAGCGGATCTCGGACTATCAGCATTGCCCCTGGGTTCTCACTGCCGGGTCCATTGTGGTGCGCGAATCAGTTGCCTGAGGAGATCTCCCGCCGGACAGGAGCGTGGACTCTGGCGCAATCACGCACCGGCACATCGCCGCCAGTTACGGCCGCCGCGACGTTGCGGTGAACACAAATCAGTTCGTCCAGAGTTTGGCGACGATCAGCAGCGCGATGAGAACCGCCACAATCAGCAGCGCCAGTTTGAACACGCTCCACGGCCGTTCTCCCTGCACTTCTCCGGTCCGCGCGTTGACGATGACCTGGTACACCTTCCCGTGGAAGCGGTACGCGCCGATCCAGACGGGGAGCAGCAGGTGCTTGAACGTGATATCGTGCCAGTCAATGTCGAGCGAATCGATGATCTGCTCGTCTCCGCCGATGTCTTCCCGTACGCTGTGTTCGACGGCGTGGCTCATGAGCACCTGCGCGGTCTGCAACCCTTCCGGGAGTTCCACCTGGTAGCGCTGCGCCTGGAATCCCGGCAGGTAGGCGGGGTCGTAGGGCTGAACCTGCGGAAGGTCCCATGGTTCAAGTTTGCTGAGCCGTCCGGGATCGACGGAGCGTGTGGCCGGCACCAGAACATCGTCGAACGTATTGGCAACACGACCGGAGGCGGGATACCAGCGGGTATGCCGCACCTGCCGCTCCATTTGCACCTGCCTGCCATTGGAATCGGTGGTGTAGTAGGTCTCGGTGACGTAGTAATACTCCCCGCGGCGGCCCTGATAGGCGGCTTCGGTGCTGGCGTCAAAGGTCCAGAACGGAGTGTACATGCCGCGAATCCCTTCCGGACGCGCGATCTTCCTCAGATCGGATGGGGCGAACCAAAGGTCTTGCAGCCATTGCCGCACGCTGGCGGTGGCCTGATCTTTCGGCAGCCGGAAGGGGAGAATCGCGTTCGGAGCCACCAGGGGATCCGCGGCTTTCGGCTGGCTGACGAAGTTCGCGGCGCAGAACGGGCAGGTTCCGGTCATCTCCGCGGGTTCGCACTGAATGGTGGATCCGCAGGAGGCGCAGGTGATCTGGACCGCGGTCTGCGAGATCTTCTCGAGGCGCGAAGGATCTTCGTACTGATCGTAGGGAATCTCCTGGACAGCCTCATTCACCTCGCGGGAAATCGCCTGGGTTGTGCCGCAATACGGGCACTTCAAGGCTCCCGCTTTCGGGTCAAACTCCATGTCGGCGGAGCATCCGGGACACTTGAAGCGCTGCACGGAAGGGGATTGTTCGGAAGCCATGGAGCGACGTTGGACTGGTCCGTATCGTAGCAGGAGGAAGAATGAGGTGTCCAACGCAGGATACACCTATAGCGCGTCTGCGGGCGGCTGATCTCCGGTGCTGATAGCATGGCAAAATGCTCGGGATGAAGTTGAGAGGTCCGGCGGCGATCGGCGCGCTGCTGCTGTGGACACATGCCGTGGGGGCGCAGGAGGTACTTCCGGGGACGGCTCCCCTGGCTCGGAAAGGCGACCTCGCGATGGAGATGGTGGAAGGGATCCACCATTACCTCGACCGCGGGACATTGCAAGCCGGAGAAAAGCGCGCCGCCTACTGGCATCGGGACTACTCTTCACCGGAGGCTTACAGCCGCTCTGTGGAGACGAACCGGGCGCGGCTGCGGGAGATGATTGGCGCGGTGGATCCGCGGCCGGTGGTGGCTTCGCTCGAACTCGAGGCAACCACTTCGATTCCGGCATTGGTCGCGGAAGGTTCAGGATATCGCGTGTATGCGGTGCGCTGGCCGGCTCTCGAAGGAGTGGCGGCGGAGGGGTTGCTGCTGGAACCCGCAGGTCCACCGGTGGCCCGCGTAGTGGCGCTGCCGGATACGGATTGGACGCCGGAGATGCTGGCAGGACTTGCTCCGGGGGCGCCGCCGGAGGCGCAATTTGCTCGCCGGTTGGCGGAGAACGGGTGTCAGGTAGTGATTCCGGTGCTGATCGATCGCAGCGATACATGGTCGGGCATTCCGGGAATCCGCATGACGAATCAGCCGCATCGCGAGTTTCTCTACCGGATGTCGTTTGAAGTGGGCCGGCATATCATCGGCTACGAAGTGCAGAAGGTGCTGGCGCTGGTGGACTGGTTTGCGCGGGAGAACGCGAAGCACCGGGCTCCGGTTGCGGTGGCCGGCTACGGCGAAGGCGGATTGGTGGCGTTCTACAGCGCCGCGCTCGATGCGAGGATTGATGCCACGCTGGTGAGCGGCTACTTCCAGCCGCGAGAGCATCTATGGAAGGAGCCAATCTACCGGGATGTCTGGGGATTGACGCGAGAGTTCGGCGATGCGGATATTGCATCCCTGATTGCTCCGCGGCGCCTGGTGATTGAAGCTTCTCCTCATCCGCAGGTGGACGGGCCGCCCGTGGAGACACAGGATCGAAGGGGCGCCACGCCCAACGGCCGCCTGACGACTCCGCCGTTTGCGGAGGTGGAGGCGGAAGCCGGACGCGCACGGCGGCATTTCGCGGCGCTGGGGCATGCGGATTCGCTGCGCGTGGTACAGGCGGCTGCGCCTGGGTCGGATGCGGCGCTGCGGGCATTGCTCGGAAAGGAAGCGCTGCGCGCCGCGGGGCCGCGGCCAAGCGACCGGCGCGCGGCGTATGATCCACAGGCTCGCCTGAAGAGGCAGTTCGATGGGCTGGTGGCATTCACGCAGCGGCTGGTGGAGCGTTCCCCGGCGCAGCGCGCAGCGTTCCAGCCCACCCAGGCTACGCGTGACCGCATCTGGAGTGAGATGATCGGGCGGTTGCCGGAGCCTTCGCTGCCCGTGAATGCGCGAACGCGGCTTGTCTACGATGAGCCGAAGTTCCGCGGATACGAGGTGATGCTCGATGTGTGGCCGGATGTCTTCGCCTATGGAATCCTGCTGGTTCCCAAGGACGTGCACCCTGGCGAGCGGCGGCCGGTGGTGGTGTGCCAGCACGGGTTGGAAGGCCGGGCGCAGGACGCGGCGGACCCGAAGATCGACAGCCATTATTACCACCGCTTCGCCGTGCAGTTGGCCGAGCAAGGCTTCGTGACCTACGCGCCGCAGAACCCCTATATCGGCCAGGATCGCTTCCGGCTGATCCAGCGCAAGGGCCATCCGCTGAAGCTATCGTTGTTTTCGTTCATCCTCGGCCAGCATCAGCGGACGCTCGAGTGGCTGGCCTCGCTCCCGTTCGTGGACGCGAAACGCATCGGCTTTTACGGACTTTCCTATGGCGGCAAAACGGCGATGCGCGTTCCGCCTCTGCTGGCTGGTTATGCGCTTTCAATCTGCTCGGCGGATTTCAACGAGTGGGTGTGGAAGACAACCAGCGTGACATCGCGCTACAGCTACATGCTGACGCAGGAATACGACATGCTCGAATGGAACCTGGCCAATATGGCGAACTACTCGGAACTGGCCAGCCTGATGGCTCCGCGGCCGTTCATGGTGGAACGCGGGCACGACGACGGCGTCGCGCCGGACGAGTGGGTGGCCTATGAGTTCGCCAAGGTCCGGCGCTTCTATGACAAGGCCGGGTTGGGTGACAAAGCCGAGATCGAGTTTTTTAACGGACCGCATACGATCCACGGGGTGGAAACGTTCGAATTTCTGCGGAAGCACCTGGGATGGACCCGCAAATAATATGGCGGTATTGCTCTTTTCCTACGGAACGCTCCAAAAGAAGGATGTGCAGATGGCCACCTTTGGCCGTGAACTGACAGGACGCGAAGATGCGCTGCCTGGCTACCGCCGGCTGAGTTCGGCTGTTTCTGACCCGAGGGTTGCAGCGATGATCGGGGAGACGTACTACTTCAGCGTAGAGCCGAGTGACCGGCCGGAGGACGCGGTTTCCGGAATGTTATTCGAGATCACAGATCAGGAGTTGGCGGCCGCCGATCGATACGAGGGCTTGGCAGGATACCGCCGGATTTCCGTCCTGCTCCGGTCCGGTAGTCAGGCGTGGGTGTATCTCTGGGGCTGAGAATGGGAGCCTACGTGAGAAGCACACAAATTCGGCTACGGGGCGAAATAGCCGTTCATGTCGAGAATGAGATCCGTCGTGGCGGTGGCGTAGGCGAAGATGGAACCGTTGGCGCCGGCCGGCACGATGGCGGCATTCGAGGTGATCGCCCCATCAAAAGCGTTCAGCGTCGACGCTCTGGGCAGGAACTGTCCAAAGGGCCACAGCGTAAGAAACGACAGGCTGCCGCGGGGAACCACCGTGGCGTTCAACGAATAAGCTGCGGCACTGGCGGGCGCACCGCACCCCCCTGAACGGATCGCGAACTCTCTCTGTTGGCCCCCATTCAGCGCGCCTCCCTGAAGTCGAGTGTCCGTCACCCTGCAAGGTTGCAAGGAATAGAACGACATCGCTTGCGTACCGGAAGGCGGGGCAAAATATCCGTTGACATCAAGAATGAGATCAGTGGCGTTCGTGGCGAACACGTCGACGGCAGCGTTCGCCCCGGCCGGAACAATGGCCGCGTTGGCGGTGATGGCCCCCGTAGGGGCGTTGAGGGTCGAAACAAAGGGTCGAGGAGAGCCACTTGGCCACGCCGTGAGATAGCCGAGCGGGCCGGAAGGCACCACTGTGAAGTTCACCGAGTAGGCTTTCGCCGTGGCAGGGATGTTGCAGAACGGCGAGGTCAGTGAGAATGTCCGTGACTCGCCTGCGTTCAGTGCTGGTCCCCCTATAGACCCCGCACCCAATCGTGTATCGGCCACCCGGCACGGCGTGACTGGATAGAAACTGTAATTTTCGCCGCCCACCACCGGCAGGAAGTAGCCATTGACATCCAACACAACATCGGTCGTGTTCGAGGCGAAAACGTCCACTGCCCCGCCGGGGCTGGAAGGGACAATCGCTGCGTTGGCTTTGATGCGCCCATCCGTTGAATTCAGCGTGGAAACGAAAGGCCGCGTCCCGCCCGACGGCCAAATCGTCATGTAGCCGAGAGGCTCGTGCGGAACAACCGTAACGTTCAAGGAAAACGCTGTCGCTTCGAAAGGCAGGTTGCACCCGCCTGAGATCAGCGGGAATCGCCGCGCGCTTCCACCGCCGATTGCCGGACCCGTGAGGCGCGTATCCACGACGCGGCAGGGCGTGACAGGAACGAATCGCGATGGACCTGTATAGATCGGAACATCCGCTGGCGTGAGCACAAAGGCATGGGTCTGACCATTGATGATTCCTGCGCCCGTGATCTGCCCCTGGTCGTTGATCGCGTCAGCGGAGGTGAGACGCCAACCTGAGTTCGGCGGGATATGTGTGTTGAGGTCCACAATTCCCGTCCCCTCCGAGTAGAGAAACGCAGATGGTTCCCCAAAAGAACTTGTTGTGAATCCTACAACCTGTCCGAGATTGTTGATCGACAAGGCGCGGGAATCGCCCGGCCGGCCTGCGCCGATATCGACGGCTGCGGAGCCTGATGTGTAAACGAACGCGTGGAGGTTGAGGCCGGTTTGGAAATATCCGGCCACCTGGCCGAAGTCATTGATGGCCTGCGCGATGGTGCTGGCGCCGTTGTCCGCGGTGAAGAAGGTCAGTCCGCGCCCTGGGGCAGAGACGAATGCCGTTGCCTGCTGGTTCGCCGCGTCGTACCTCGAGCCAGTCACCTGGCCAAAGTTATTGATTCCAAAACCAATGCTGATGAGGGAACTGAGCGGATCAAGATCCACCATGCCGGTCCCAGGCGTGTAGAGGTAAGCGTGGTTTACCTGGCGCCCGTCGACGATTGTCTGAGCCAGGCCGGTGAGTTGCCCCGCATTGTTGATGGCGTTTGCCGTGCTCATGACGCCTCCAGGAAACTGAAGAGCCGTAGCTTGATTCGGAGGGGTGAAGACGGATCCATGGTTTGTCAGGACATCGCTCGAGGAAACCGAGTTCAACGCCACCTGCCCGCGATTGTTGATGCCTCGACCCGAAGTCATAAACGCCGGGTCTCCCACGGGTGTCATGCCTTGCCCGGCGTTATACACAAACGCCCGACTCCCGCCATCTGTTGCGGAGAATCCGGTCACTTGGCCCGAATTGTTGATCGCCAGTCCGTGGCTCGTTGGCCCACCCAGCGTGCCCAAGTCCGTAACAGTGTAAGTTCTTGGTTGTGCATCGCATATTGCCATACTGACGGACAGGGCCGCCATCCATGGAAGCATCCACCCCAAAGGTATGTTCTTTCGTTCAAGCATTGCAGTCCGATCTCCGGCTGAGAGCCGCATTTGTATGGTTGTACGGGCGGTCAAATGAGCAGCCCATGTTTATCTGCGGAATAAATCGAGAAAATGGCATTCCCGCACTTCCCCACTCTCCTCATTGCAGAATTCCGGCGCCCGCTTCTACGTCCTCTCTGGTCAACCGCACTCTCCCGGGAGTGGTGCTATAGTGTCTGCGGAACAGATTGGTGAGGTGGCTCTGGTCGGTGAAGCCCAGGGCCAACGCGATGTCGGCAATCGGTTGGTCAGTCCGCAGAAGCAGACGGCGGGCGCGAGCCAGACGGCGCCGAAGGAGGTACCGGTGTGGAGTCTCCCCTGTGGACTCCCGGAAAGCGCGGGAGAAATGGTCGACGCTCAGGCCAGAGACCTCCGCCAGGCTCCTCAGCGGCAGGCCATATTCGAGGTGTGAGTCCATATATTCGAGTACGCGGCGCAAACACGATCGCGTCAACCCGCCTCTTCGCGCCGTTGGCCCCATTGTCTCGGCATGTCCCAGCAGCAACCGCATCGACAGCGCGCGGCAGATCGCCTCGACATAAGCCTTCCCAACCGGATTGGGGGTGGATACTTCGGCGTGCAGCGCGAATAGAAGATGAGAGATCTGCGGATCTGCAATGACATGGCGCGGCCTGAGTTCGAACCCATGGATGCCCTGTGCCGCGGCTACCGAATGGAGCAGGCGCGGATGGAGCGCCGCGACGAGAATGGACCGCTGGCCTTGCCACCTGGCGGCGGGCACCGGTCCGGGCGGAGCGATGCAGAAATCTCCAGGCCGCACAGTGCGTTCCTGATAATGCCCGTTCAAGCACAACTCTATCACCACCGGCGCACTCAACTGCATCAGCAGGCTGGGATGTTCGGCCGTTCCGGGCGGCAAGTCGCCATCCGTGATTTGGTGCATTGTCAGAGTGACCCATTCCGCGGTGAGCAACGGGGTGGCGGATGCTTCGGCAATTCCTCCCATGACACATGATATCCTTGGCAGCCCGGTTATATTCCCGATGGCGCATTAAATTTACAATTGTCTCCCGTATAGGCAAGGGCTGGCGGAATTTTGCAAGAGGCGGCGAAAATCTGCAAGCGATATTGGCCATTGCACCCGTATTCTCGGGATAAGAGCACGCGTGGCAGCACATGCTCGTCGATTTCGCTTGTGCCGCCTCGCACTTACGAATGTAGATTCAATCCAAGTCAAAGGAAGTTCCGCGAGATGTTTTTCATCCGTTCGAGATCCAGACGGCCGGCGCGTCCGCTCAGGCAGACGCTGGCCGCGGTTGTTGTGTTCGGCGCTTTACCCGCGCTCTGCCTTGCCCAGCCCAGTCCCGGAGTTTTCGGTCCAGGGCCCGGCTGCAACATATTTCCCGCGCCGGCTTCGGTGGGCGCAACAGTCGGCTTGTCCTATTTCGGACCTCCGCCTTCGAGCACGAATCCGAGCCTTGTCGGGCCCGTGCAACTTATAAAGGCCGGGCAGGTGGATGACAGGAAGGGTGTGGTCACCCTGCCGCTCTACCGCGGATCGATGCAGGGCAGCAAGAAGGCTGTATGGTTCATTCTCACCGATGTCAATGATCCGGAGGTCGCTTCGCTGCTCGGCCTCAACTATTCGGCAAAACTCAACTTCGCCGGCAATGGTGTGCGGAATGCCTCTTTCGATGAGAACAACAACGTCGTTTTCGAAAGGGGAACCGTCGACTTCAAGCCCGTCCGGAGTGTCAGTGCCGGACCGCCCTCTGCGCCCTTTCCCCCCGCGGCCGCCCAACCCGGTTCCGTCGGCGATGCTTCCTACAGTCCGCTGGTCCGCATCGGCAACGTCATCTATAACGCCCCCGTGGTGGCCTACGATGTCGAAGCCGGAGACATCAACTTCCCCAATGGGAACGCCGATTACAGCAAGGTACACGACGAGGTGGTCGCCATCGACACGAACGAGATGACCGTTACGCTGCAGATGGTGAACGGATTCTCCTTCGGCCGGCCGCTCTGGTACATCTCCACCGAGGCCAGCCTGCCCGATGTTGCCGCTATCGAGGGAGCGACCTATGCTCCTCTTCTGCACAGCCTGGTGACGGGCCGCGACGATAGTTTCAGCAGTCCGGTGGAGCGCTTGTTTATCGCCGTGAATGGGCCGTCCGAGGGGGGCTGCAACAATCCCATGCGCCAGGGCCTCTATGCGGCATTGACCGACGGCTACCGGCCGAATAACGTGTTCGGAGGTATTCCCACCATCGCTCCTGATTACAGTCCCTTGTGGAACGGCAACCTATATGAATGGACGCCGGAAGCCGTCAATCGCGGCTACCGCGGACAACTCCGGGAAGAGTTCCAGATTCTCACCTACGTTCAGGATGGGATCCTCACCGGGCCGGGTGGCGCGAAGTTCGGCGACAGTCAATTCATTGTCAACTGTCCGCCAATTCAGCGCTTGAACTGATCCATCCTTCCTGCTGCCACCTTGGAGTTACTCGCCTGACGACAAGGGTGGCAGCAGGAGCTTCCTCCAGAATGGGAGGTTACCGGACGCTTCCGGAAGACGCCGCCGGTTGTCGCATCACAAAATCCCACTCGCCGCTAGAAAGCTTTTCGAGTGACGGCAGATCGCTTTCGAGCAGATAGCCGCCCTCCACTAACTTGCGCGCCGCGGCGCGAATCCTGCCGAGGTAAGCCGTGCGGTCGTGGTAGCGTTCGATGACGACGCGCTGCGGAAAGGGAAAATAAGACCCGACCATGCTGAAGAGTTCCTCCGGCGCTCCGATGGCCGGATTGCGGAGATTCCATCCCGTATGCGCCGCCAGCGGAACCGCTACCTGCGGCGTCTTCAGCCCGCCAATGTCGTTTCCGTCGGCGTCTACCTGCGGAAGCAGAATGGTGAACGGCTGCCCCATCTTGGGAGGTTCGATGGTGACAATGCCGCGAGAGCGGAACTCCGGACCAAAATCCAGGCGGTACACCTCGTGGATCCGCTTGGGAGTGACGACGCCGGGCAGTGCGGGAAAGCGGATGTGATCGATGGTGGCCAGTTCACGGCGGTCGACGCGCGGGTAGACCGAGGGCGGAGGCGCTATGTCGCCGGCAATCCACCGCTCGATTGCTATCAGCAAACCGCGCATGATCCATTGATAGTCATTGCCGTTATTCAGGTAACGAGTATTGTGGCTCCGGGCAGGCGGAATGGAACCCGGCCCGTGATTGCCGCCGGCCATCACGTACAGCCGCGTGTTGGGCGCTAATGGCACGTCGGCCGAGCCATCCAGCGTGGTGTGTATCAGCGATGCAGCGCGTCCGTAATATTCGTAGGCGGAGTTGGTGTAGAAGATCTTCGGGACCACGTGATCCTGTTCGGCGCGCAAAAGGATGGCGCCCTCCAAGCCAGTCACCGGGTCGGATTCCTTTAAGTCGGTGAAGGGGAAGATATCGGTGGCGTAGTAAAAGTTGAAGAATGGCCGTGCGTCGCGCGAAGGTTGCGCGAACTGGTGGTTGAAGTTGCCGCGTCCGGCCCCGGCGACATTCGCCCAGACGCCGTCAAAAACGCGGCGCCCCTGCTCGTCGCGATTGAAGCCCTGGTAGAGGAAGGTGCGCAGGAAGCGGCCGCTTTGGGAACTCCCAAATGCGAGAGAGCGCCGCGCGCCGGGAGCCAGCGCCGCCAGCGGCGCCGGAGCCGAGCCTGCCTTCAGCGCGGAAATGAAGTCTCGGATGCCGGCCATTCCCAGGCCCACGACCGGCGGATCCTGGGAGCGGTATACCACTTCATAGATCTTGCCGGACTCGAACCCCGAAGGCTTCCGCACTGCGCCGCGATCCTCGGTAAAACTCCATTGGCCGCGCGGAATCACGCGCCGCGGCCCGTTCGCCAAACTGCGTTCGGTAAGCGCGGCCGAAGGGTCCTTGGGGTCGGCAACACGATAGGGAAAGAAGAGCCGGTCACCCAGAGAAAAGGAAGCGATCGCCTCATCGGGGACAAAATCGGAGCGGACGATGCCCTGAATCGTCGAGCCATCGGGATTTCTCGCAATGGGCACGGTGACGCTCATCAACGGAGGCTCGCGCGGGATGTCGAACTGCCATCCGAGCCAGGCCAACGTGAAACCCTGCTTCAACAGCAGCGCATCACCAAATTCGGCGGCGGTGCGCGGGTCGTTCGAGGCTTTCCCCAGGCTGAAGGTGTGCAGCAGCCCTTTGCGCCCGCGGTTGGATACTTCAAACAACAATGTACCGTTGCCTTTGTTCGGGTGGGTGGGGACAAAGAGAACGAAATCGGCGTAGAACTCCACCTGCCCTTTCGCGTTGCGCGGAGCGAGCTTGAGGTTGACGACATCGCGGTTGGCGGCGGCCATCGGGTCCACGGCGAAGTAGGCTTTGCCGATCATGCGCTCGTAGGATCCGGCGTTGCCGAAGGACTGCCCATTGAGAATTGGAGATCGTTCGGAAACATCGATCCGCACAAGAGCCGCCGGCAGAAGAACGGGCGTGAGAATGGCGAGCAAACGGAGAGTCACGCCTGACATTGTATTGAACGCGAAGGCGCGGTTGTTGCCGGCCATCGGCGTGCGAGCCGCATCATGCGTGAGGACAACCGGCAGTGTCTCCGGAGGCACAAGGTCCGCGTGCATATGCTAGACTGCTTGCCGCGGCAGCACCGCGCGGACCCCGACCATGGCAACGATTCAGTCCCTAAAGCCGGCACACCGGCAATTGCTCGTGGTCCTTCTGGTGGCGGCGATCGTACCGGCTGGACTGGCCGCTTGGCTCGCCTGGAGATTGCTGGACCAGGATCGGATCATCGCTAACGAGCAACTGCGCGACATTCGCGAGCGCCGATCCGACGAAGTGGTCCACAAACTATCGAGCGTTTTGGCGACGCTAGAAGCAAGCCTTAACTCTGCCGCCTGGCAGCATCCTGCCGCTGGACGAACCGCCGGCATTCGCGGCGCAACCGCGACTCTTGCCAGAGGCTCCGGCCGAGGTCTTTTCCAGCGGTGAGCAGGAAGAGTTTCGGCTTGGCCGGTCCGGCGAGGCCATTGCGGCCTACAAGAAGCTGACCGCGTCCACGAGCGCCGCGATCCGCGCCGGCGCGTGGCTACGCATTGCGCGGACCTACCGTAAGCTTGGAATGCTCGAGGAGGCCGTGCAGGCTGGCCGGCAACTGTGCGGGATTCCCGACTCGGCCGCCGGCGGCGCGCCCGCTCCTGTCGCCGGCCAATGGATCATCTGCTTGATTTGCCAGGAGACTCGCCGGTTGCAGCAGTTGAAGACGGAGGGCGAAGTACTTCGCCGCTTGCTTGACTCCAACCGATCCGTGCTCAGCCGTGACGTGTACGAAGCATATGCCGAGGACGCATCGCGCTGGAGCGGTCAGCCTCGTCCAGTTGTCAGCGAGGCTCTTGCCGACGCGGCTAGCTCGCGACCCGCGGGGACGGGCGCAGCCCAGTTTCGTGGGCAGTGGATCACCTGGATTACGGTAGAGAATCGCACGGTACTGCTGGCTCCAGGTCACGCGGCGCGGATGTTGCCTTCCAGCGCGGTGCAGGTCAGGTTCGCTACTCAGGCCGCGCCAGGTGAGAGCCTGCGCCGCGCTGAAGAGACGGGTCTGCCGTGGAGTCTTGCCATCGCTCTCACAGATTCCCAAAAAGAACTGACCTCATTTGCGGTTCGGCGGGAATTGTTGGTGTCGCTGTTGGCGTTGGTGACGGCGCTTGGCACCGGCGCAAGCTATCTGGCATGGCGTCTCGTCCAGCGCGAACTGGCGTTGACCCGGATGCAGAGCGATATCCTGGCGGCTGTCTCGCACGAGTTCCGCACCCCGCTCACATCCATGCGGCAGATCTCGGCAGCGCTTAGCGAAGGCCGTGTCTCGGGCGACGCACGGAGGCAGATGTACTACGATGCCCTGTCACGCGCCACGGCCCGGCTCCACGGGCTGGTGGAAACCCTGCTTGATTTCTCCAGAATGGAATCCCAGGCGATGCCGTTCCGCATGGAGTCCATTGATCTTTCCGCGCTCACATCCCGCGCGGTTGCCGATTTTGAAACGGAAACGGCCAGTGGCGGCTTCACACTGCATACGGATGTTCCGTCTGAAGAGGTCGCCATCACGGGCGATGCGGAAGCCCTCAGGCGCGCACTGTGGAACCTGATGGAGAACGCCTTCAAATATTCTGGCGGGAGCCGGGAGGCTTGGGTGCGGCTTTTCCGCAATGGCAAGGAAGCGGCTTTAAGCGTCATCGACCGGGGCATTGGCATTCCGCGCGGTGAACAGCGCGACATCTTTCGAAAATTCTTTCGCGGCGCAGCGGCGCGCGAGAGCAACACCCGGGGTAGCGGCATCGGCCTCTCAATGGTGCGGCACATCGTGCGGGCCCACCACGGACGGGTTACGCTCGAAAGCCAACCCGGCGCGGGAAGCACTTTCACGATGTATCTTCCCTTGGAGGACTAGACGAGATGGCCCGGATTCTGGTGGTGGAAGACGAAGCCGATATTGCCATGCTGCTGGCCGACGATCTTCGCCTCGAAGGCCACGAAGTCTTTGTGGTAAGTGACGGTGGGAAGGCGAGTGGCCTCGGCCGCGAGGGAGCGTGGGACCTGATCGTCCTCGACGTGATGCTGCCAAAAAAGGACGGTTTTGAAGTCTGCCGCGAGCTGCGCAAAGTGGGGGTGCGCACGCCGATTATCCTGTTGACGGCCAAGTCGCACGAAGCCGAGAAGATCATGGGGCTGGATCTCGGCGCCGACGACTACGTCACCAAGCCATTCAATCCACGTGAACTGCGGGCGCGCATACGCGCGCTCTTGCGGCGCATCGAGGGCGATTATGCCGGCAGCGTCCGGTTCGGTGAGGTGGAAGTGCAGCCGCAGCGCGCTGAAGTCCGTCTGCGCGGGCAACTGGTGGACCTTACACCCATGGAGTTCAAGCTTCTCTTGGCGTTCACCAGGAACCGGGGGCGCGTGCTGAGCCGCGACCAGTTGATCGACCTGGCTTGGGGCCGTGACACGTATGTCACCGAACGGGCCGTGGATGCGCACATCGTCAATTTGCGGCGCAAGATTGAGCCCGGCAATAGTGAACCGCGTCACATCGTGAGTGTCCGGGGCATGGGATACAGATTCGATGAGTAAGATCTCACCGAAATCTCACAATGCGCTCGATCGCTCTTAGCAAAGCGAACATATCCTGAGCGGCAGGAGGGTGAAGTTGAAAGCTCAAAATCTGATTCTCGTTCTTGCCGCCGCGGCCGTGCTGGCCGGCCAGACGGCCGATGTGGATGTCGTGCTCCAGCGCGCCATCCGCAAAGAGAGGGTTGAAGGCGATCTGAAGGGCGCCATCGAACTGTACAAGAAAGTGGCGGCCGCCGCCGGGAAGAATCGCGCGGCAGCAGCCAAGGCGCTGCTGGCGCTCGGGGAGTGCTATGAGAAGCAAGGGAGCGCAGAGGCACGCAAAGCTTACGAGCGGCTGGTGAGTGAGTTCGCCGATCAACCCGCGGCGCACGAGGCCCGCGCCCGGCTTTCCGCGATGGCGCCTGCGATGCAAACCGGGAGCATCACCGCACAACTTGTCGCACGCGGACCGGAGGTCGATCCGGAAGGCCGTGTCACGGCGGATGGCCGACTGTACGTATTTGTCGACCAGGATAGCGGCAATGTCGCCGTGCACGATCTGAAGACCGGCGCTGTGAAGCGCCTGACCAATGAGGGGACTGGAACCAATTTGGGCGATGCTCATGGACACACGCCCATTCCATCCCGTGATGGTAAGCAGATCGCTTTCCTTTGGTACTTGCCGTCCGCCATGAGCCCGACGGCGAGTCAGCTGGAGATCCGCGTGATCAACACGGACGGAAGCGGCGCACATCGGACGGGGCCATGGCTCAAGCCCGGAAGTCGTTATGCGCTTCTGGATTGGTTTCCGGATGGAAAGCGCATTCTCGTCCACGCCGTCGTGCCGGGGGCCACCCGTGAGCAGACCTGGGTCGGATTGGTGATCGTCGATCTCGCGACGGGTGAAGAGCGACGCTTCTCCGGCATCTATAGGCCGGACAATCCTGTGGCCCTGTCACCGGATGGCCGTTGGCTTTTGTTCGCACAACCGCTCACCGGCCACGATGTCAACTGGGATATGTTCGCCTTAGATCTCGAAACCGGCCAGAAAAGCGCGATTCTGAAGGGCATCGCTTCCGACCGCAGCCCGGTGTGGGTGCCTGGTACGGACAAATTCATCTTTCGCAGCGACCGCACCGGCAAAGAAGGTATCTGGACGGCCGGATTCAAGGACGGCCAGACAACCGGCGACCCGGTGTTGGTGAAGCCGGACGTGGGGGATTTTACGCCGGTTGGAGTCAGCCGTGAGGGCTCGGTCTTTTACGACATCTCGTACAAGTCATCGGACGTGTACACCGCGACTGTCGATCCTCAGACATTACGGGTGCAAGACACGCCCAGGCGCTTCGTGGAAAGCTACATCGGCCACAACATGACTCCGGTTTGGTCGCCGTTGGGCGATTCCTTCGCGTATTACTCAGAGCGTGAACCAAACCGCGGCCAGCATCTCGTCGTGCATCGTCCCGGTACCCCTGAAACGGTAGCAAGGGATCCGATCATACACAACCATCCGCCTCAGTGGTGCAACGGCGGCGAGCGACTCGTCGTTTGGTGTACGCCAAATTGTTTTACCCGGGAACTTTTTGATGCGCGAACCGGTGACGCGGAGCCTCCCAAGCGGATCAACGGATTGACGCCACCTTATCAGTTGGGCTACACCTCGGACTGCAACTCGGCCTACGCCTCCTCTTACGTCAACGGGGCTAGGCAGCGCAGAATTTTTCGGATAGACGTCGAAACGGGGAAGCAGACGGATGTTCTCACTGATCGCGGCGAGTGGGCGATTACTCCCCGCGTATCGCCAGACGGCCGCTGGCTGGCACTTTACGGTATACCGGAGGGCGAAAAGAAGGCCGGACTGCTCGTATTGCCGGCTGCCGGAGGGCAGTTCCGGATGCTCGATTCGCAGGCTGGTCCAGGCGCGGTCTGGACTCCTGACAGCAAGCGCCTGATGTACACTCGCGAGGTCAAGCGTACGGATGGACCGGGAACGGAAAACGAGATGTACTGGGTCCCCGTCGAAGGCGGCGCGCCGCAGCCCATGGGTATTCACATGCCGCACGCTTCGGCGCCGATGCCGATGGCAAGCGAATCCTCTTTTCGGCGGGCGAGAGCTACAACGAGTTGTGGGTGATGCGGAACCTGACGTTGAAATGACCTTTTGTCAGGCCATTTCCGCGGCCGCGCCCGCTCTTCATTACGGTGACCCGTCTGCCTCTGATGAGCGATACCGCGCAAGTGCCGGCAGCCCTATCGGCGTTTGCGGACAAACGCCGCCGCTCATCAAGTTGGAACCGCACGGGTGAGAACGTGGACGGCGACGCCGTGGAGCCCGGCTAGCTGGGAGTGCATTCACATGTCTGGATCACGGATCTCGGACAACGAGCCCGATTACGCGCGGTGCGCCGGATCCAGGTACTGGAAAAAAAACTGAGCGTTTAATCTTTTTTTACTTGACACAATGAATCGATTGAGATCATAGTGAAGTCAAAGCCGGCTCTGGAACCGGCGTTTTTATTTGAATCTGCCAAGGACACGGGTTGTTCCAATCAGGGTGGATTCAGTCTGTTAAATCAGCTTATCAACCCAAAGGAATAACAGGCGGCTGCAAGACGGCCGGCCAATCAGCTCCCGAGCGATCTCGGTTCGATGTGCGTGGAGGGCGAATGTATCAGAACCTGGCCGCGGCGGTTCCAGCACAATAATCCAAATCACATAATTTGACGGGAGTTGCAGGCTCCCGGCAGGTTCCATGGGGCCTCCCGTGCGGCGGCGAAGCGAGTCTTCCACTGCCGCCCGGACGGCCAGGCATGTGGAGGATTGCGCCCGGAGACGTTCGCGGCGGTGCTTCCCTTGTTCTCCCAACTTCAAGCGAGGAGCCGGGCATGAAAATCGAGATCTATTAACTCATCACTAGCAGGAGGACCCATGAATTCGACAAAGAAAAAGAAACAGAAAGAGCACGAAATGCCGGGCGGAAGCAGAAGCTCTCCCGCATCCGGCGAATTTGAAATGCCGGGCGGCAGGATGGCGGAAGAAGACGTAGAAGAAACACAAATGCCAGGTGGAGCAATGGCTTCCGGCGGCGCCGAGCCCGCGGCGGAGGCAGGCGCGGGAGGCCATGACATGCCGGGCGGCGGCATGTCCGGCGGCGAGGAAGCGGCAGCCAAAGGAGAAGACTCGGGAATGCCGGATGGCGGGGGAATGGGAGGAGACTCGGGACAAGAGATCCCGGCCGAGCCTCCCGCGGGACGCAAGTGCGGCACGATGGATGTCCACAACCGGCTGCTCCGCGAAGACCCGAGCTATGCGCGCGCTCTTTCTGAGATTGAGAACCTTACTCTCGAGTACGCGCGCGGGGTACGAGGGGCCAGAGCGGGCGTCGCGCGAATTCCAGTGGTGGTGCACGTTGTGTGGAACACGACTGCCCAGAACATCTCCGATGCGCAGATCAGCAGCCAGATGGATGTGCTGAATCGGGATTTTCGGATGCGCAACACGGATACCGGCAGTGTTCCAGGACCCTTCCAACCCCTGCGTGGCGATGCGGAAGTGGAGTTTTTTCTTGCCACCACGGACCCAGCGGGTAATCCCACGACAGGCGTCACCCGGCGGAGCACATCAGTGACATCTTTTTCCGATGACGATGCAGTGAAGTTCGATTCGCGCGGCGGGAGTGATGCATGGCCTGCCGACAAGTACTTGAACCTCTGGGTCTGCAACCTGGGAGGCGGGCTTCTAGGATACGCGCAGTTTCCGGGAGGAGCCGCAAACACGGACGGGGTCGTCATCACGCACACAGGCTTCGGGACCGTGGGCACAGCTAGTCCGCCGTTCCACCTGGGAAGGACGGCCACACACGAAATCGGCCACTGGCTCAATCTGCGCCATATCTGGGGTGATGACGGAACGGGTTGCAGCGGATCGGACTTCGTCGACGATACACCGAACCAGGCGGGAGCCAATACGGGCAAGCCGGCGTTTCCGCATGTGACTTGCAGTAACGGCCCCAACGGCGACATGTTCATGAACTACATGGACTACGTGGATGACGACGCCATGTTCATGTTCAGCAACGGGCAAGTTGCGCGAATGCGGGCTTGCCTGGAAGGTCCACGTTCTTCGTTCCTCACCGCGGCGGCGGGGACCCCTGCTTCCGGTCCGGTTGTGTCCTGGGGCGCCAACCGGCTCGATGTGTTCGTCATCGGCACCGACCGCGCTCTCTACCACAAGTGGTGGAACGGCTCGGCCTGGGGGCCTTCGCTCACCGGATACGAAGCCCAGGGTGGTATCATCCCGTCCAATGCTGAAGTCGCCTCCTGGGGACCCAACCGCCTCGATGTCTTCGTCCTCGGCACAGATCGCGCTCTCTACCACAAGTGGTGGAACGGCTCGGCATGGGGTCCGTCGCTCACCGGCTACGAACGCCAGGGCGGCGTCTGCGTTTCCCGCCCCCGCGCCGTCGCCTGGGGACCCAACCGCCTCGACGTCTTCGTCACCGGCACAGACTCGGCCCTCTATCACAAATGGTGGAACGGCTCGGCATGGGGGCCCTCCCTCACCGGCTTCGAGCGCCAGGGCGGCATCATCATCGGCGATCCGGAGGTGGTTTCCTGGGGGCCCAACCGGCTGGATGTCTTCGTCCTCGGCACCGATTCCGCCGTCTATCACAAGTGGTGGAACGGTTCGGCCTGGGGTCCGTCGCTGACCGGCTATGAACGCCAGGGCGGCGTGTGTACCAGCGCTCCGAAGGCTGTCTGCTGGGGTCCCAACCGCATCGACCTGTTCGTCTACGGCACTGATCAGGCGCTCTACCACAAGGCCTGGAACGGTTCGGCGTGGCTGCCGTCGCTGACAGGCTGGGAGAGGTTGGGAGGAGTGTGCACAGGGGAACCGGCGGTGGTCTCCTGGGGGCCCAACCGGCTGGACATCTTCGTGCTGGGGACGGACCTGGCGGTGTACCACAAGTGGTGGAACGGGTCGGCATGGGGGCCGTCGGTGACCGGCTGGGAACGGATGGGCGGAGTGTGCATGAGCCCGCCGCGAGCCGTATGCTGGGGGCCGAACCGCATCGATCTGTTTGTGGTGGGGACGGACCGGGCGCTGTACCACAAGTGGTGGGACGGCTCGAACTGGGGCCCGTCGCTGACCGGTTGGGAGCGCCAGGGCGGCGTGATCACCGACTTCTAAGGTGAGATGCACAGCAGGGTGGCTGTACAGCAAGTCCATCATTGTGTCTAAGATCGAAATGGAAGTTTCCAGGAGATCGTTGTGAAAGAGATGGCCCCATCCCAATTTCCGTTCATCCGGTCATGGGGCCATTCTTTCGAAGAAGATTCCGGCGGAACCACCGTGTACCGTCCGAGGGAATACCCGTTCCCGGCGGCCCGCGGGCGCGCGGGAATCGAATTCCAAGCCGACGGCACGTTCACCGACCTGCGGATTGGACCGGCGGATGCGCATGTTCGGCTGGCCGGCAGATGGGAATACCAGGGGTCCGGTATCATCCGCATCTCGTTTCCCACCGCGGTACAGCCCGCGCGCGTGATCGAGATCGTCGCGTGCGATGACCAGGTGCTCAAGATACGCCAGCACCCGGCCTAACGAATCAGAACAGCAAGACAGCATTAGAAAGCAGGAGGCCGTTCCATGAAGTACTGTGTGCTCACGGGCGCGGATGCGGGGACCCGCGCAGCGGAAGCGGAGGAGGTTTGCTGGGCACATATCGGCAAACAGACCGTTCTCTGGGCTCCCGAGGCGTTGTGGAACCGGGCGGGACTTGACGGTCGAATGGAGAGCCGGGAGTCTGATGGCCAGTTGTATCTGGTGATCCAGGTTGGGGCGACATTCGAGCGGGCGCATCCGGAAGTAAAGATCGTTCTGAACAAAGGGCGTCATCTGGTGGCCGATTTGACGCCGGGAGAACTGCCGCTTGTTACGCAGCGTTGCGAGACGTGCTGGACGGTGCGGCCATTGCCTGCCGGTGCGGTGATTGTGGATTCGCTGCGCATCTCCGGCCGCGCTCCACAGCCTGAGATCCAGGCACTGGTGGATGCGGTGAGTCAAACGGCTTTCCAGGCGAGTCTCACATGGCTGGCATCGCTGCGGACTCGCCACTCGTTGAGTACTCAGTTCGCGGATGCAGCCAACTGGGCGCTGGGGCAATTCCAGGGGTTGGGGTATCAAGCCTCGCTGCGCAGCATCACGGTTGGGAGTGGAACGAGCCTCAACGTGGTAGCGGACAAGGCGGGCCAGGGCGGCGGTCCCAGAGACGTGATCCTGATCACTGCTCACCTCGATTCGATCAACCAACCCGGCGGGGCCGCGGCTCCCGCACCGGGAGCGGATGACAACGGAAGCGGCGCCGCGGCGGTTCTGGAGATGGCCCGCGTACTGGCGGCGGCATCCACCCAACATGACCTGCGCTGCATTCTCTTTGGAGGCGAGGAGCAGGGTCTGCATGGAAGCCAGCAATATGTAGCCAGCCTGCCGGCCGCGGAGCGGGCTCGCATTCGCGCCGTCATCAACATGGATATGATTGCGACGCTCAACAGCGCGACTCCCACAGTGCTGCTGGAAGGCGCCACGGTTTCCCAAGGTCTGATGAACCAGCTTGCTGCCGCCGCAACCACGTACACGACGCTGGGCGTGGAAACCTCACTCCATCCCTTTGCCAGCGATCACGTGCCTTTCCTCAACGCGTTGATGCCGGCGGTTCTCACGATTGAAGGCACCGACAGCGCCAATACAAACATTCACACTGCCGGCGACACACTGGACCATATTCACTATCCTTTGGCGATCGACATCATGCGGATGAATGTCGCCGTTGCGGCTGAAGCGCTGGGTGTCGCGGCAGCGGGAGCGCTTGCGTCCCGGACTTCCGGCCCGGTGGTCTCCTGGGGCGCCAACCGCCTCGATGTCTTCGTCATCGGCACCGACCGCGCCCTCTATCACAAGTGGTGGAACGGCTCGGCATGGGGACCTTCCCTCACCGGCTACGAAGCCCAGGGCGGTATCATTCCCTCCAATGCCGAAGTCGCCTCCTGGGGACCCAACCGGCTCGATGTGTTCGTCCTCGGCACAGACCGCGCGCTCTACCACAAGTGGTGGAACGGCTCGGCCTGGGGTCCCTCTCTCACAGGATACGAACGCCAGGGTGGGGTCTGCGTTTCCCGCCCCCGCGCCGTCGCCTGGGGACCCAACCGCCTCGATGTCTTCGTCACCGGCACTGACTCGGCCCTCTATCACAAGTGGTGGGACGGCTCGGCCTGGGGGCCCTCCCTCACCGGCTTCGAACGCCAGGGCGGCGTCATCATCGGCGATCCCGAGGTGGTTTCCTGGGGGCCCAACCGGCTGGATGTCTTCGTCCTCGGAACCGATTCCGCCGTCTATCACAAGTGGTGGAACGGTTCGGCCTGGGGTCCGTCGCTGACCGGCTATGAACGCCAGGGCGGCGTATGTACCAGCGCTCCGAAGGCTGTCTGCTGGGGTCCCAACCGCATCGACCTGTTCGTCTACGGCACCGATCAGGCGCTCTACCACAAGGCTTGGAACGGTTCGGCGTGGCTGCCGTCGCTGACAGGCTGGGAGAGATTGGGAGGAGTGTGCACGGGGGAACCGGCGGTGGTCTCCTGGGGGCCCAACCGGCTGGACATCTTCGTGCTGGGGACGGACCTGGCGGTGTACCACAAGTGGTGGAACGGGTCGGCATGGGGGCCGTCGGTGACCGGCTGGGAGCGGATGGGCGGAGTGTGCATGAGCCCGCCGCGAGCCGTATGCTGGGGGCCGAACCGCATCGATCTGTTTGTGGTGGGGACGGACCGGGCGCTGTACCACAAGTGGTGGGACGGCTCGAACTGGGGGCCGTCGCTGACTGGCTGGGAGCGCCAGGGCGGCGTCATTGACGGCTTCTGATGCGATACCGCCCAAAGAGATTATGCTATGCATAACCCATGTCACGAAATAATCCTCGCCGCAGTTTTCTCGCCGGTGCGCTCGGAATCGGCGCCGCGCCGGCTTCGTTTGCGCAGCAGGCATCCGCGCCCGGCCGCACGCCGGTTCCTGCCGGGGGGCTGAGCCAGATCTACTGGGCGCGCATGGGCAAACGCCGCCGCTCTTCCAGTTGGAACCGCACGGGTAAGAACGCCGACCGCGTCGCTGTGGAGCCCGGCAAGAGCGCCGTGATCGCTGATATCCAAGGCGCGGGGTGCATCCACCACATCTGGATCACGATCTCGGACACCGAGCCCGATTACCTTCGGCGCGTCGTGTTGCGCGCGTGGTGGGATGGCGAATCCGCGCCGAGCATCGAGACGCCCGTCGGCGATTTCTTCGGCGTGGGCCATGCCCGTGTGTCGAACTACTGGTCCCTGCCGCTGAACATGGTGACGGGCGGCAACGCGGCGGTACGAGCGCAGGCGGCAATGAACTGTTTCTTCCCCATGCCGTTCGCACGAGGCGCGCGACTCGAGATCGAGAACCAGGGTCAACAACCTATCGGGTCCCTCTACTACTACGTGGATTACGAAGAGCATGCTTCGCTGCCCGGCGAAGCGCTGCGGTTCCACGCGATGTGGCGGCGCGAGAATCCAGCCCACAATGTCTCGCTGAACCTCGCCGATCGCGCCAACGCCGCTCGTGCGAATGAAGTCGTCAACCTTACCGGAGCGAACAACTACGTCCTGTTCGAAGCCAAAGGGCGCGGGCACTACGTGGGCTGCAATCTCTCCATCGACCACACGAACCCCATCCCCAATTTCGGCTGGTTCGGGGAAGGCGACGATATGATTTTCATCGATGGGGAGACGACACCCTCGCTGGTAGGAACGGGCACCGAGGATTATTTCTGCGCGGCCTGGGGCTATCCGGGGGGGTTCAACCCGATGCCGTATCACGGCGTCTCCTACGCGGGCGGACCCACCGACGGTCCCGCTCCGTACTCGGGCAAGTGGACAATGTACCGTTTCCACATCGAGGACCCGGTGATGTTCGAGAAGTCGATCAAAGTGACCATCGAGCATGGACACGGCAATGTGCACGCTTCCGACTATTCCTCCACCGCGTACTGGTATCAGAGCGAGCCGCATGCGCCCTTCCCCGCCCTGCTGCCTGTGGAGCGACGGCTCCCGATTCCGGACCGCGAGAGCCTGCGGGAGTACTGGAAGACCTTCTAAGGAACACGCGCAAAACGGAGCCCGCCCGCGCCGCGAATCATCGCGGTGTTCCTCGTACTTTGGGGGCGCGGGACGTGCCCTTTGCGCTTTTGAGGACCACGCGCACAACGGAGCCCGTCCGCGCCGCGAATCATCGCGGTGTTCCTCGTACTTTGGGGGCGCGGGACGTGCCCTTTGCGCTCTTGAGGAACCGTTCGCACAACGGAGCCTCGCCGGCCGGTGGATTCGCGAGATCCTTCCTATTCCGGCGGGCCGGCGGGCCCTGGGCGAGCTTCTGAGCCACCTGGTCAAGCGAGGTCGACGGCGATCACTTCATGATCCCCGATGGATGGAATCGTCAGGCGGATGGCGCCGCCCTCGGTTGTGACGGAAACCGGGGTTCCGCTCACCAGCAGGTGCACGCGGGCGGGGCGCACACCGGCGGGGAGACGGAGTTTGACCTGCTGCGGCGGCGAGGGAATCGACTCGCGGAAACTGGGACGCATCATCATCGGGTTCGTCAGATTCACAAGGTGCACCGTGATAGAGTTCTTTTGCCTCCAAACGGTGACGTCGAGAACGCCGGGGCCTTCCACCGTAACCGGAGGCTCTTCGTCGAGCGCCCAAAGGATGGCGTTGCGCAGTAGCCGCCCGTGATCATCCACCATCACCTCCCAGTAGACGCGATCGATGTCCCAAGGGAAGTAGACCACGCGGCCTTTTCCGTAGCTGCGTAGGAAGACTCCCGGCGTGCTCGTCTTCGGCGCCTTCCAGATGTTTTTCTCCATGGGTAGGCTTGGATACTGCGGCACGGCGGTCAGGATGGGCGGGTCGAATGCGGCGACAGGCCGCACCTCCAATTGATAGGTGCCGTGGATGAGCAGTTCGGCATCTTCCAATCCGTGAAGGAGCGGGTGTGCGGCGGTGGTTTTCTCGACGCGCAGATAGGAGTTGGGGATAGGCCCGTCGAGAGTTTTCCGCCACGAAACTCCAAACAGATCCGCGAGTCCGAAATCGCCGCGGCGGCGACCGTTCTCGTCATAGAGCGAGGTTTCGTACGTGGCGACCACGCTTCCGCCGCCGCGCACGAACTTCCGGATGGCGGCGCACTGCGATTCGGACAATGCGGCGATGTTGGGCAGCAACAGCAGTTTGAAGCGCCCGGCCGAATCGAGAGTCTGATCGTGCAGCATCTCGAAGGGAATTCGCGCTTCGATCATGGCGTGATACATGCCAAGAGAAAAGTCCTCCAACTTCTGGCGCGCCCGCGGACCGCCGTACCAGATGGTGGTTTGCTGCGAGTAGACGAGCGCGACGCGGGCGATGGGGTGCTCGTTGCGCAGGTAGCGCTCATTCTTCCAGTGCCAGACGTAGAGATCCTCCACGGTCTTGAGCCAGCGCCTGTCGTGCAGGCTCGCGCCCACCTTGTTGAACCACGGACGCATGCCGTTGGCGATGGCGTCGAGCACCCAGATGCGGGTTTCGTGGGGGTTCTGCACGGAATCCGGCCAGCGGTACGGCGATACGACGCCCATGTGGAAGATGCCGCCGATGGGCTTGCGGCCGAGGGTGGAGCGATACTCCTTGCCGTTCTTCCCGTTGGCCCAGGGCGCCATGACGCCGCTCCGCCCCTGCCGGTCAGCGAAAAGCGTGGGCGCCAGGTCGCCCACTGTTTTCATGTCCAGTCCGCTGTTGGCTCCCCCGGAGTTGGCGATGTAGCGGGCGTGGGGGCGGATCTTGCGGATCTCGGAGTCCCAGAGACGCCACAGGTCGAACAGCCGCTTTTCGCGCCAGATGATGTAGTTCCGGCGGGCGGGGTCGTGCGGATCATTAGTGCGCGGGAGGTCGAGGCCGCAATAGTTGCGAAAGTTGCGCACGCAGTGCTCGCAGTAGCACATGCCCGAACCTTCCCAGCGATTGGCGAAGACGCCATCGACGGGAAATGTCGAGACGATTTCGCGCGTGACTTCGGTCATGAACTCGAAGTTGTAGGGCCCGAGCGCGCAGGTGACCCACATTTCCGGGCTCTCCCAGTGCCGCCGCCGGGCGCCCGCGGCATCGACGGCGATCCAATCGGGATGGGCCTGGTAGACGTCGTCATAGGTGGCGTGCGGATCGGTCCGCGCCAGCACGACCATGCCGAGTTTCTTCGAGCCGTCGATCACCTGATGAAGGTAGTCAGGACGTTTGGAAAGCCAACGGCTGGGACGGTGATGTTTGATCTTGGTCGGATAGAAGGCGACGACACCGCCGGCGGTGATACAGAGAGCATCGGCGTGGATGCGCTGGAAGTAGTCCATCCAAAAGCCGATGTCCATCCCGGCCACGTCGTCCTCAGTGCTGTTCAACTGCGCCCATCGCATGGGGCGGTCGAACCATTCGGATTCATCGCCGGAAGCGGCCGCGGGCATCAGCGCGGTGGCGGAAAGCAAATCTCTGCGAGTGATCATGGCAAGTCCTTATCCAACGTACGACGGGACCGGTGCTTTCCGCACCGTAGTCCGGATGGAGTCTCAGCCCGCAGCGCATTGAAGTATATTCATAGTGCATTGGAGCAATGTTCACGACAATCTGTTCGTCATCGACGCGCCGGGGATTCCTCAGGAGGAATCTCGGTGCGGCCGCGGCGCTAGCCGCATCTTCGCAAGGCAGCGCGCAAGGCGCTGTTCCGTGGTACCGGCGAGCGTATCGCTGGGGACAGACCAACATTACCGAAAAGGATCCAGTGCGCTACGACATCGAATGGTGGCGGCTGCACTGGAAGCGCACGGAAGTGCAAGCCGTAATCATCAACGCCGGCGGCATAGTCGCCTACTATCCGAGCAGATTCCCGCTGCATCACCGCGCGGAGTTTCTACACGGACGGGACCTGTTTGGCGAGCTCACCAAGGCGGCGCACCAGGACGGCATCTTCGTGATGGCGCGCATGGACTCGAACCGGACGGCCGAGGATTTCTTCCGTGCTCATCCGGACTGGTTCACGCGCGACGCCGAAGGGAACCCGTACCGCGCGGCGGACAAGTACATCACCTGCATCCACAGCCCTTACTATGACGAGTACCTACCCGGTGTGCTCGGCGAAATCATCGAGCGCTCGCATCCGGACGGCTTCACCGACAACAGTTGGGCGGGCATGGGCCGCGAGAACATCTGTTATTGCGACAACTGCAAGACGAAGTTCAAAGCCAAGACGGGCAAGACACTACCTGGCCGCGCCGATTGGGACGATCCGGCGTACCGGCAGTGGATCTTGTGGAGCTACGAACGCCGCATCGAAATCTGGGAGTTGAACAACCGGACGACACAGGGAGCCGGCAGCAAGGATTGTATCTGGTCCGGGATGAACAGCGGTTCGGTTACCGCGCAATCGCGATCGTTCCGCGATTTGCGGGAGATCTGCAAACGCGCCCACATCATGATGCTCGATCATCAGCGGCGCGACGACGATACCGGATTCCAACAGAACGGCGACACCGGCAAGCGCGTCCACGGCCTGCTCGGGTGGGACAAGCTGGCTCCGGAGAGCATGGCGATGTATCAATCAGGGCCAGGATATTACCGGCTGGCGAGCAAGCCTGCTCCCGAGGCGCGGATGTGGATGATCGACGGCATCGCGGGAGGCATTCAGCCATGGTGGCACTACATCTCGGCGTATCAGGAAGACCGCCGGATGTACCATACGGCCGAACCTGTCATGAAGTGGTGCAAGGAAAATGCGGAGTACCTGGTGAATCGCCAGCCGGTGGCCACGGTGGGAGTGGTGTGGTCGCAGCGCAATACGGACTTCTACGGGCGCGATGAGGCGGCGCAACGCGTGGACGCCCCTTACACGGGGTTCATGCACACGCTGGTGCACGGCCATATCCCGTATCTGCCGGTGCATGTGGACGACATAGAACGGGCCGATCCGCGGCTGCTGATCCTGCCCAACGTGGGGGGACTTTCAGATGCGCAGTGCGCCGCGATTCGTAAGTTCGTCGAGCGCGGCGGGTCTCTGTTCGCCACCGGAGCCACCAGCCTGTACAACGAATGGGGCGATCCGCGGCCGGATTTCGGACTGGCCGATCTGTTCCGGGCGCACACCACGGGAGCGGCGCCTGCCTTGCAGCCGGTGCCGGCTTCGCGCCGCCAGCGGGACCGCTTCGCGCCCGACGTCCACACCTATCTGCGCCTGAGCCCCGAGTGGCGCGCGAAAGTGGATGGCCCGAAGGCGGGCGATGAACCGCCGGCGACCGGACAGCGGCACGCGGTGCTCAAAGGCTTCGAGGAGACCGACATTCTTCCATACGGTGGGACCCTCTCGCCGCTGCGCCTGGACGCCGGGACAGTGGTTCCGCTCACGTTCATTCCGCCGTTCCCCGTCTATCCGCCGGAGACCGCGTGGATGCGGCAGCCGAAGACGGACATCCCCGGTCTCGTGCTGTCCGAGCGGGGCAGGTCGCGCATTGCGTACATGCCGGCGGACCTCGATCGCCGCTATGCGGCGGAGCATCTACCGGACCACGGCAACCTGCTGGCGAACATCGTCCGCTGGGCCTGCGGCGGGGGTATCCCACTGGCGGTGCAAGGACCGGGGTGGATCGATTGCCACCTCTACCATCAGGGCAACCGCACCATCCTTCACCTGGTGAACCTGACCAGCGCCAACACGTGGCGCGCGCCCGTGGACGAACTGATTCCGGTCGGCCCCATCAAGGTGCGGGTCCGGCTGGTGAGACCGGGGAGTGGCAAGGTGCGCCTGCTCGTTTCTGGCGGGGAGAGGGCGGTTCAGATGGTTGGAGGCGAGGCGGTGGTGGCGTTGGACGCCATTCTGGATCACGAGGTTCTGGTTTTCGGTTGACGCTGGCCGCTTGCCAATAGTCTCAGTGGACCGTGTAAAATAGCGAACCATGCTTTCCGGACGGCTTACCGCTGGCGCCATCCTCCTTTGCGTCCTGGCGCATTCCATCGGATGGGGCATCCGCGGGAATTGGGGCCATGAATATGGCGCAATGATCCCCGGCGCGTTGTCCGCCATTGCCGCGTGTCTGGTATCCGGCCGCGAAGACTGGCGGCGGCGCGTGGTGCATTTCGCTTTCTTCGGAGCAATGGGCTGGTCGTTCGGCGGGTCGATGTCCTACGGCCTGGTGCAGGGCTACACGCACACCGGTAGCGCGCCCGATGTCTTCTACGGTTACGCGATGCTCTACGTGATCGGGTTTCTTTGGGGCGCGATGGGGGGAGCGGGAGCCGGGCTCGCCGGCATGCTCGACCGGAAGCGACTCACGGATTTCTATCCGCCGCTGATCGCAACATTTGCCGCCTGGTTTGTTTGGGAGTATCCGCTTGCCGCGCATCCCGCGGATTGGTACGACACGGACTGGGCGGGGGTGCTGGTTTTGCTGGCGGCCGTGCTCGCCTCGATTGCGATTCGCCGTAAGATCACGGAAGCCGACCGGCTGATCCTGTGGATGGCCGCGGGATGGTGGGCCGGCGTGCTGATCCTGGTGGCGGGACTCGGTCTGCGTATGACCCCGCCGCGCGGCGACAATTGGGCCGGATGCCTCGGGATGGTAGTTGCGATGGTCTTCTTCTTTGCGCGCCACAATCTGCGGCCTTTGATCTGGGTGGCGATGCTTTCGGGCATTGTTTCCGGCATCGGGTTCACTACGGGGCAATTGATTCGTGTGGCGGGCTTCGCCTCGCCCATCCGCGAGAACTGGCACAGCGTTCTCGAACAGACGTTCGGCTTCATCAGCGGCGTGGGCATCGCCGTCGGGCTGGCATGGCTGGCGCGCCGCGCTCCGCGGCAGACAGAGGAACCGGCGGTGCGGCCGTGGGCGGAGCCCTTCGCCTTCTGCTTTTTGCTGCTCGTGGTGACGTACATCAACATCGTGAAAAACATCCACACCATCTGGCTGCCGAATGGCGTGATTCCGCAGATCATGCACGGCATTCCGCTGCTGTGGTGGTTCCGCTTTGCCTACATCGCGGTGGCCGCGGCCGTGGTGTTCCTCACGCTCCGCCACCGGAAGGAGCCACTGGCTGTGGTTCCGCAAACGTGGCTCGGACGCGGCCAGGCTTTGTTCCTGCTGTTCCTATGGTGGATTGTCGTTGGCAACCTGTCACGCTACCTGCCGTTCGACCCGCGCCGCCTGATCACCGAAGGGGTCATCCACGTGAATGCCTGTCTCGCCTCCGTACTGGTGCTGGTGGCGCCGCGCGCTGAAGACAGGCAGCCGGAAGAAGGACGATTTCCGCGGCTGCGCGGGCTATGCGCCGCATCCCTGGCGCTGGCGCTGCTCTATGCCGCTGTGTCGGTGTGGGGAATCGGTGGCCCGTCGAACGGAGCCCGTTACCGGTTCGGCTCCAAATCGCAGGACGCGCGATGACGTTCAGTTCCCTTCCCGTAACTCGACATTGTTGCCCAACGCGGCAATGCGCGGAATATCGAACTTCTCGAGCAACCCGAAACAGAAAAACTCCGGCCACTTCTCCGCGGTGAGGTCCTCCTCAAGAATCTGCTTGAGACTGCGCAGGGAATCGTGCAGCGCGGCGCCTTGAATGGAAGGCTCCAGAGCGGCCGCGACAATGCTCATCAGGCTGGTACGCCGGCCGTGGGATTCGACGGTCACGCGCATGCCGCGGCCCTTCAGCCAGCGCGCGATGGCCGTGATCTGGCTCGCCTGCAAACCAAGCGGCCGTTCTCCCAGCGCCGCAATCTGCATGGCGAACAGCGCGTCGCGCTGGGCAATGCGGGATTCGCCCACATAGAACGGATCGATGGCGAGGACACGCTTTCCCCCGCTCACCAGAGCCGCCGTGCGATCAGCCACAGACTGCCGCCCGTTGTCGGCCAGGAGAATGACGGTATCGCTTGCCCCGGCGGGCCCCGCTTCCACACCGGGTACTGTCCAGGAGCCGCCCAGGCGGAAACGCCACCACGTGATTTCCGTACCGCTGGACGTCTCCCGCCCCACCTCCCGAGCATCCATCGCCAGATGCTGCGCGCGTACCACCTGCGCCAACTCATCGCGCGTCCCCTGCCCGCGCGGCAGGTCTTGCGCCAGCTTCGTGGCCAACGAGTGAAACGTCGCATTGTTCTCCGGCAGCGGCGAAGCCAACTGCGCCGCGGTTCGTACTTCGGAGTCCACGGGGATCTCTTTCAAAGAGTAATCCTGATTGCCGGGAAAGAACTGGTCCCGCAGGAAGCGATAGAGTTCCTCGCGGCTCGATTGATCGTAGTTGTGCCCCTCGCTGAAGTTGATGAAGTAGCGCAATCTGTCCGGCGCGCCGTAGAGCGCGTAGATGTTGCGTGTGGATTGCAGCAGCGGCCCCACGGCATAATCCGCGCGAAAGCAACAATTATCCTTGGCGTTGTTGATGAACATCAACGGACGCGGCGCCACCATGTCCGAAAGATGCAGGTAGTCCGCCACCGTGGCCATATCGGTGGGAGTCTGTTCGCTATCCCCCATGTCGAGCTGCGGCCACTGCGCGCGGGTGACGAAACTCGAATGACCGGCCACGGGGACTGAGAGCTTGACGCGGGTATCGAGCGCGCTGATGAAAGTCGTTTGCCAACCGCCGCCGGAGAGGCCCGTTACCGCGACACGGCTCAAGTCCGCATGCTCTTGCCCGAGAATGATATCGAGCGTGCGCTCCATCTCGAGGTAGAAGACGGCCAGCCCGCTCGTGCCCGTGAGGTCGATCTGATTCATGCGGAAGTGGTTGAAATCCTCCCAGGAAAGCTGTCCGCGGCCAAGCCATTCCACATTGACGGCCAACATCCCGCGGCGCGCCAGGTTCACGCAGCGCACCTGGATGTATGGCGTGGAAATTCCTTCCTTTTCGTGGCCGTTGACATTCATCACCACCGGAACTTTCCCCGTCATCTGCTCCGGCTCATAGAGCAGCCCGGGAACCCACAGTCCGGGTACCACTTCAAACCGGAACTTCTTCACACGGTAGCCCTGGCCGGGCAGGGTTTCGAGCCATTCCACTTTGCGCTCCGCCCTACGCCATTGCCGGGCTTCGCCGCGAAAAACCACTTTGTCCAGCATCTGTGCGCGGAGTGTGGCGGCGTAGCGGTCCCACTCGAGCGCGGAGGAGAATGTGGGAACCACGGGCACACGGGACGCAGTGTAAACCTGGACTTCATCGAGCGGCTGTTTCGCATCGAGCAGCGGACGTTCCAGCCACTTGCGAACATCGTCCCCGGACTGGGCGAAAAGGCAGAAAGGAAGAAGAATGAGCAGCCAACGCATAGGGTGAACGTACCACACTCTCTGCTCCTGGAACTGCTCAGCAGACATGCGCGGTAGGATTCCGCCTCCGCAACCAGCAGCCTAACGCCTGCGGAAGAGGCGGCGACGGATGTCCGGCCAGAATTCATTGAATACGCTGCCGCCGATGTCCGCGGCGAAAGAATAGCCTGCCGCCTGGAGACCCTGGCCGTATCCGCTGGTGGAATCCGGTTGCCAGGCGCGGGACAACAAGCCGCCGGCCAGCACACCGCCAATCCGCCCCACCGCGATGGTGCGGCTGCCATCGTCTCTGCGCACAAGGAACGTGTATTTCACGGCGTGCCCGATTCGCGCCCACAACTCCGTGCGCCCGGAAGCGAAGTAACGCGGATCTTCGTGCAGAGCCAGCCCGATTCCCATTCGCGCTGTTTCTTCGATAGCGTTTTGCGCAAAGCGGGAAGCACAGCGCCGGCCATACCCCTGCATGCCCTGCCTCCACTCATGAGGAATATCCAGCCACTGGTGAAATCCCGCCGACGCCGCGGAAAACAGGACAGGCTGGGGGCCATACGATGTAACCAGGTACAGCTTGAGTTTTTGCTCCGTGGTCAGTGGAAGCGGCGCCTGCTGCGCGAGAAGGGACAGCGCCGGCACAATCAGAAGCGCGCCAGAAAGGGCGGCTCGCCTCAGCATTCGGAGCTCATTCCGAGGCGGATTTGTACGAGTTCCACGGTGCGGGCAGGTTCAGGGATGCGCAGGACATCAAAGCCCGCGGCCCTGCCGCTGGCCACGCCTGCCTCGCTGTCTTCCACCACCAAAGCATGGCGAATGCCGAGCATCGCCGCCGCTTTCCAATACGGCTCCGGATCCGGTTTGTGACGCGTGACGTCCTCCCCGAACACGACGACGGAAAGATGGTCCATCAATCCTCCGGCTTCGAGTACGGGCCGCACCTCCGAACCGCGGCTGGAGGAGACAACCCCCACGCGGTACCCATCCAAAGACCGGACAAACTCCACCACGCCGGGAGCGAAAGGCAACTGCCGCCGGATCTCTTCGCGAAACAACTCCGTCTTGGCGTCATAGCGCGCGTAGATCTGTTCCACGGTCACGGGACGGCTGGCGCGCGTCACCAGGTCCTCCGCCATCTTCCTGTCGGAAATCCCGATATAGTGCCGGTGGTAATGCTCCCACTCGAGGCAAATGCCGAGGGGGTGAAGAACCTCCCGCCAGCAGGCGAAATGAATGGGCTCGCTGTCGACCAGAACTCCGTCGAAATCGAACAGTACGGCTTCGTAGGACTCTGCCATCCGCTACCGCGCAAACTGAACGGACTGGATCATCTGGTCAAAAGCGGCCTGGGCATGGGAATACTCCGCTTCCGGAGAAATGAGGATCATGTAGAACAGTCCCTGGGGATGCTGCGCCGTAATAATGGCATCCACTTCTCGTTGCCCCTGATACGAGGATTGGGAGTAGAGAACGTTGAGCAGCGCGGGCACGCCGGAGAGTTGAAAATTTCTTTGCCTCTCGCCGCTCTGCTGCATAGTCTTGTTGCTTTGCAAGACCTGGTTGATGTAATCCCTCGTGCTTTGTTCGAGGTTTCCGGAATTGGACGCCTGCCGGACGCCGATGATAGCCCCATACCCGATCTCGGCATTGCCGTTCGACTGCACAATGCCCTCGCGGGAAGCCACGGTGATCTCATTCGACTGCCCCTGCTGAAAGATCTCCCAATTGGCCGGGTAGGAAAAGGCGAGTCCGCCGCTGCGGTACTGCTTGGTCTGTGTCGAAGGTCTGGCGGTAGCCGGGTTCCCTGCGTTGCGGAAGTCGATATTCGCTTTCTTCGGCACGGGGAGGGATTTCACGATGGCCTGCTCGCGATGCAATCGGGCGGTATCGCCCTTCGAATACTCTCGCGCCGGCATCAGCTTGATCTCCGCCTCCACCGCCTTCACGCGGTTCCCTGGACTCGGATGGTCGGAAAGAAACTGGGGGATGGAGCGTCCGGAACTCTTCTCTTCCGCCTCGAGTTTCTCGAAGAAGCGGGCCATCTCCACCGGATCGTATCCGGATTTCGCCATGATCCGCGTGCCGAGCAGATCGGCTTCGCTCTCGGCATTTCGCGAAAACTTCAGCAGAAGGGAGTTGGCGCCCAGACCCGCGCCTAGCTGAGCGAGCTGCCCCAACAAGCCGCCCCCCAGCAATGAACCTCCCAAGCCGAACATCAATTGAACAGCCTGCGCCTTGGTCACCTGAGAAGTCCCGTGGCGCAATGCCACGTGGGAGATCTCGTGAGCCAACACGCCGGCCATTTGCGCCTCATTCTCGGCTGAGGAGATCAGACCGGTATGCACAAACGCGGGTCCCCCGGGGAGGGCGAACGCGTTGATGGACTTGTCGTAAACAACCTTGAAAGAGTAGGGGAACTGGCCTGCTTCGGGCTGTGAGGCCAGCTTCTTTCCGATGCCGCTGATGTAATCCGTCAGTTCGCGATTATCTACAATAGCGACCTGCTTCTCCACTTCCGCAGCCGCTTCCTTCCCCAGTTGGACATCCTGTTGCGGGGAGAACAGGTTCCACCCGGGCTTCAGCACCCGCTGCTTCTGGGCGTAGGCCAACCCTGTCGCCAGAACCAGCAAACAGGTAATGATACTACGTTTGCGCATTGCGCCTGACCTCCTTCGCAAACCTCACAGATCAGGGTCAGATCCTTGTTACAGGCCTTCAAACCCTACAGCCCCGTATGTCTTCAGTATAATAGCTTCATGTTGAAGCCCACCGAAAAAATCTGGCACAACGGGTCCTTCATTCCGTGGGACGAGGCGAAAATCCACGTCCTTTCGCATACCGTCAGTTATGCGAGCGCGGTATTTGAAGGCATCCGTTGCTATCACACGCCGTCCGGCCCCGCCGTTTTCCGGCTTCGGGAGCACGTACGGCGGATGGTAGATTCCGCCAAGGTTTACCGGATGGATATTCCCTTCCCCATCGATACGCTGGCTGACGCGATGGTGGAACTGGTGCGCGTGAATAAGCTCGAATCCTGTTACCTGCGTCCCATCGCCTTGCGTGGTTATGGCGAAATGGGCGTTCTCGGCATCAAGAACCCTACCGAAGTTTACATCGCTTGCTGGGAATGGGGCCAATACCTCGGCAGTGAGGCACTGGCGCAAGGCGTGGATGTGTGCATCTCCTCCTGGAAGCGGATTGCCCCGAACACGCTTCCCGCGCTCGCCAAGGCTGCCTGCAACTACATGAACTCGCAGTTGATCCGCATGGAGGCGCACACCAACGGCTATGCGGAAGGAATCGCGTTGGACGAGGCGGGATACGTCAGCGAAGGGTCCGGCGAGAACATATTTGTGATTCGCGACGGCAAAATCCACACGCCTCCCCTGGGCGCCTCTGTTCTGCCGGGCATCACGCGAGACTCCGTCATCAAACTCGCCCAGGAAGCGGGCATCCCCCTGGTCGAGACGATTATTCCCCGCGAAATGCTGTACATTGCCGACGAGGTATTCTTCACGGGCACGGCGGCGGAGATTACGCCCATCCGCTCCGTGGATCGCATCCAGGTAGGCAGCGGCAGCTGCGGGCCGATCACGGAAAAACTCCAGAAGGAGTTTTTCTCGATCATCAACGGGACAGTACCGGACCGCCATGGATGGCTCACGCGCATTCCCGTGGGTCAACCTGTTACCGCCTGAGGAATCTCCAGGCCCGATCAATACCTCTGCGAACAACGCCGCCCGATTTCCGGCGTATTTCGATCACTGTGGGGATGGGTGTGTTTGGAAGGAATCGCATCAATCCCGCGGGCGCTCGGAAGACGGCCACCTCCCCCGAGATCACCCATCTCCCGAACACCCGCAGAGGATCTTCATCTTTTCTACCAGCGCCCCTCATTGCGCGTCTACAGGAATCGCAGTCTTCCCTGCCCCTTTCCACAACTTCTTTTTGCTGTACCATCAGTTGTTTAGCCCACCCCCGCTGTGGGTATCCTGTGAATAAAACATCCGCGGAAGGATTTGTATCCCAGTTATGAACATTCATGGCATTGACGCCTTCACCCGCGAGGCGGTCGAAGTACGCTTTGAGAAGGCAATCACCGGAGTCGATCCGCTGCTGGCCCGCCCCGAGGGAAAATTGCCTCTCCTCGCCCCCGGTTGGGTGGAGTTGCAGGTAAACGGCTTTGCGGGAGCGGACTACTGCGATCCGCAGTGCTCCCTCGAGGATATTGACCGTTCCCTTCGAACTCAGTTCGCCACCGGCGTCACGCGTCTGCTCGCCACTATCATCACCGGCGGCGAACGCGAAATTACCGGCTCCCTTCGCAATCTGGCCGAGGCTAGGGAGCGTCTCCCGCATGGCCATGCCATCGAAGGCTTCCATGTGGAAGGTCCGCATATTTCCCCCGAGGACGGGCCGCGCGGCGCACACCCGGCGCGCTGGGTGCGTCCGCCCGATGTCGACGAATTTCACCGCTGGCAGGAGGCCGCGCGCGGCTATATCCGCCTGGTTACCGTCTCTCCGGAATGGCCGGAAGCGCCGCGCTATATCGAAGCCCTGGTGAAAGAGGGCATCATTCTCAGCATCGGTCATACCAAAGCCACCAGCGCGCAGATTGAGGACGCCGTCCGCGCGGGGGCAACCAAGTCCACACACCTCGGCAACGGCGCCCACTCGGTCCTCCCGCGGCATCCCAACTACATCTGGGACCAACTGGCCAATGACCAGCTTGCGGCCGGCTTCATTGCAGACGGCTTCCATCTCCCCGCGAGTTTTCTCAAGTGCGCCATCCGCGCCAAAGGCGTCGAGCGTTCCATCCTGGTGACGGACGCTGTCTCGCCCGCCGAATGCCCCCCGGGCGATTACCGTCTGGGAGAGGTCGAGGTCGAGTTGCTTCCGGAAGGGCGCGTCGTAATGAAGGGAGGAATGCGCCTGGCGGGTTCCGCGCTCCGCATGGACACCGCGATCGGGAACACGGTTCGCATGGCGGGGGTTTCACTCGCCGATGCGCTCACCATGGCTTCCCGCAATCCGGCGCGGGTGGCCCGCATTGCCAACCGGCAGCGGGGCCTCGCTGCCGGAGAACGCGCCGACGTCGTGGAATTCGAATTTGATGCCGAATCTCACAAAATTCACGTTCTTCGTACCTGGCTTTCCGGAGAAATCGTCTACCAGGCCTGAGCATATTTCCGGCCAATCGGCACTGTAACGATTGTTGCCCGCAAGGCACTACTTTTTTAACGCCATGAGGCATGAAGAGGCGGCGGCAGCGGGCATGGTGGAAGATACCTGCTCCACGAGTTGAATCCGTTGGAACGGGACGCCTTTGAAGAACACTACTTCTGCTGCGGGCTCTGCGCCGCTGATCTGCAAGCCGCCGCGGACATCGTTCGTGGCGGTGATCCGCGAAAGCAGGCCATTTCAGCCTCTACAGGCATCCGCCCGAGGGAAGCGAGCCGGGGTGAAGCAGGTTTCCACCCCGGTTCGCCCTTCGGCAAACAACACTCCTGCGCCCGGAGAACCTAAATCGCGATGGGCTGCGCCAGCGTGAAGGTGAGGCGCGTTTCTGAAGGGATCTTCACCGCATCGCCTTTGGTCAGCACCTGATAAGCTCCACCGGCGCCGGCTCCGCTCAAGGCTCCGATGGCGGCGCCCTTGCCGCCTCCAGCCAGCGCGCCTATCACAGCCCCCAGAGCAGCCGCCCCGCCGACAACAGCGCCGCTCTTCTTCGTTTTGGACTTGCCTTCAGTGGTCACATCCGAAGAACTGGCCGTGTATGTCTTGCCATCATGGCCGATGGACACCAGCGTCAGGGACAACTCGGGCTTGCCCGTGAGTTTGCCCGCCTGTTTCACTTCCGATAGTTTCATCTGTACATCGGAGCCGCGCGGCAGAACGGTCTTGCCGTCCAACATGACCGGTTCATCGAGACTACCGCGAAACATCTGACCCACCGAATTGCTCCGGCTGTCCACGCTGTCAATCATGCGAACCGTGACCGCGGCTCCGGCGGGAATCTCCTTCGCCAGCGCAACCGAGGCCAGCAGAAACATGGAAACATAAATGACTCTTTTTGTCACTTTGCGAAATCCTCCTTTCCTGGTAACAGACGCGCGTTCCACGGCGCACCGTTGCAGGTTCTTTCGCGCCGGACCGCGGGCGGTAAAACTTTCCATACCCGCCTTCGCGCAGACGGAAATGTTTTCCAAAACAGCGCCCTTAGCAATTCCTACCGCATTGAATTTACGGCGTTTACATATTTCGCATGCAGCGTGCATTTAGATCGTTTACATATTTGGCACGCGGAGTGCTCATACAAGGGCACGGGGTCACCACAAAGAACACGATGAAAGGAACGTTACGAACCAATATGTCCTACACTAAACGGAGCCCAGTTTCACGTGGGCAGGCGAAACGAACAAGGCTGGTTTTTGGATTCTTGGCTATGGCTGGCTTTCTCTTAATAACTGGGGGCGCCTTCGCCGCTTGCCCGAACATCGCCGGCTCGTCTCCTCAGCGCTGGACTTGGACTACACTTGAATGGACGTCTCTGGAGGTCTCTCAACGTCAGCGATTGCTGCCGGCGCGAGCAATTGGAACACTCGCCAGTCATTCACCACTGTCCAGGCCAGCACTGGCTGGAATGATATTTCTATCAGCGATAGCAGTGCTGTCACTGGGCTAGCGGAAACCCAAGTGTATAATTACGGCAACGGTGGGAGCGCTTGCTATTTAAAGCGAAGCGTGTGCACTAACATCTGTTTTAACACGAGCCGTGTTTACTACGCTGACATCCGGATGAATAATAATAACATCGGTTATGTGGCTACGCAGTGGGCATCCTATTGGGGCCTAGCCGGGCAGGATGCGATCGATTTTCTAGTAAAGGGGAACGTAGGGCACGAAATCGGCCATATCTTCTGGCTCGAAAACTACGACGCTCCCACGAACTGCACGGACCCGACGATCATGTCGATCAATGACCATTTCTATTGTTCTCTATCCGCTCCAACATCGTGCGACGGCAGCGCAGTGTCTGCTATATACTCTGGCTGGAGTACGGTTTCCGTAAACTCGTGTGGACCTTGCACAACCACCAGTTGCAGCAATTGAGATCTTGGCTGGCTGACTATCCGAGGAGACTCGAAGGAGAGATTCATAGATGAGATTATTTACATTCATTGCACTAGTGCTATTCACCACCGCGGGTGGTTGGGCCCAGGAGGGCCGGGTCCGATTGGGCGATTCGCCGCCGAGCGCGGGGGTTGCACAGCTTCACATCACTCCGATGCCCGGCCAAATTCCAAGTTCGCTGAAGGAACTATCTGATTCCTCACTGCTAATTGTCGAGGCCACTGTGAAAGCGGTATTGCCATCACGGGAGACAGGGCCGCGCGCATTGGAGACGGACGCCGTACTCACGATCAAGAGGGCTCTAAAAGGGCCGAGTAACCTTCGCGAGGTCGTGGTATCACAGCGGGGTGGGAGCCGGGGCAACTTGGTCGTGATGCCGGTTCAATATGCTTTGATGACACCAGGCGAGAGCTATTTGCTGTTTCTAACGAATGATAACCGACCGAATATTCCAGAGGTCGCGGGGTTCAGTCGCTACTTGATCACGGGGATTTGGTCTGGACTCTTTCGATTTCAGGAAGGAAGGGTGCGCACAAGTGCCCGCAAAGTGGATCGGTTACGTTCGAAGTACGAGGGGGTAACCGCGGAAGAACTGCTCCGCGAAGTTGAGAACGTGCTGCGGTGACGGCCTTCGCAACTCTCTTCCGAGCGAAGCCAGCTTCGTAGGGTGCCCGAGAGCGGCGCTTACTCGGTTCTGTTCTCATGACGGGGGCAGGACCGAGTCCTGGCCTAGCTTAGCTACTTTCCGGCGCAAAATTCCTGACGTAAGCTGTTTGTTTCCATAGGAACCCGACTGGCACACGTGCTTGGTCGAACAGAATCGCGCGCCAATGCCTTGCGGCCCTCGGGAGACTGAACTCA
>WBZR01000252.1_pt1 | contig 91238 bp, 75 predicted proteins | sample 5204231 | NCBI WGS metagenome assembly WBZR01 (sample SAMN12412403, study PRJNA552823) | activated sludge metagenome | isolation source: activated sludge from anammox sidestream of wastewater treatment plant... | place: USA: Virginia | collected 2017-08 | reverse complement strand
TAGTTGGGATACGCTGTTTGGTAAGAGTGTTAAGGTGTTCAGGAAGTTTTCCCAGTTTCTTTTGATAACCGATGGAGACACCTCTATTTTGGATAGTTTGAAAGGGAAGATCAAGGTGCTTGTACAGCGATGTTTGTGGCATATTCCGTATCAGGCAAAGTATGTATTGTGGCAAGATGGGGTCAAGAGCAAGGGGAAAGAATGGCTGGAGGTGATGTCGGAGCTTATGGAGGTCTGTGCGATACGGCCATTGGTTGATTGTCAGAAGACCATCGAGAAAATGATAGAGTCCAAGAGGAAACGATTGGATGCGGTGATTCAGCATTGTTTGTCGAAGGGATATGCTCATACCGCATCCTATCTTGAGAATGCCAGGCCTGATATGTTTACGGCGATAGAAAAGAGGCTCAATGGCAGAACGACAAGTAAAGTAGAGCGCGTCATGCGTACGGTTAACCTGCGGGTGAATGTGAGCAAATGGAGTGTTGCCGGGGCGCTGAACGTTACCAAAATTCGGCTTGCCTATTACTACAACGGCTTTGATGCGTGACAACTATACATTGGAGGACTTTTCTCAGGTCTCCACTTGACAACGCTACTAATTTTTTAACAAAATATGGTATAAAATTGAGAGTTTTTCAAAAAGCTAAACTGTTACAATTTTTCAAAAGATTAATGGTTCAAAATCGCTTCCTGTTTGTATGTCATCAAAGGAACTATGTTGAACGACAGAGAAAATAGCCCGGTAACCATAACAGTTCTTTTCGGTACATCTCAGACATCCTTAATTATGCATCCCCCCCCGTCTTTTTTCATCATGCTCAATAAGCCATGCCATGAATGATGGCGTTTGAAAATCTGGTGTCTTTCCCTGTACAAACTGTTTTCAACACGTCCTTATTTCACACGTTACCACGCGCTCCATCCTTTTTGAAATGTTATATCGTCATATTTAAATTTTACCAATTTCTCTTTCAATTTTTTTGTGGTATTATAGTAAAATTTATCTTTGGAAATACCTCTAGCGCTGTACGATGAAGATTGCATTCGTGGTGTATCAATTTATCAGGGAAAAGGGGGGGGTGGAGAGTTATGTGTGGAACGCATCCAAACAACTCCTTGATCGTGGCCATGAAGTTCATATTTTTGCGCATCGATCCTGCCCGGATCCGGACAAGAGATTAATCTTTCATCGTATTCCGGCCATTACTTTCTGGTCTCCATTAAAATACTGGACATTTGCCGTAAATGCCCCTAAGATTATTAAAAATTCTGCAATAGCATTCGATCTTATTCATGGATTCACCCAGACATTGTCTCAGGATATTTATCGTGTCGGCGGTGGATGCCATTGGGACTATATGATGCATACCTATCCCTTGATGCAATCAAGGCTGGGTAAGATATTCATGTGTATGAATCCGAGACATTTTTCCCTCTTGCTTTTAGAGAAGATTATTTTCAAGAAGAAATGTTATAAACAAATTACCTGCATCTCAGAACAATGCAAGGGTGAATTAATACGGCATTACCAGCTATCTCCTGATGATATTGAGGTTATTTATAATGGCGTAGACGTCAAGGTATTTACCCCACACAACAGACCGATATACCGTGACAGGATACGGGCTCAATATGCAATTACACCGGACGAAGTGCTCGTGTTGTTCGTCGGTTCCGGATTTAAGAGGAAGGGACTGAGGCATGTTATCAATGCGTTATCTTTGTTTGGTGCTTCTCAAAAAATAAAATTGCTCGTCGTGGGAAGAGGAAACGTTCGGGAATACCAGAGATTTGCCAAAAAAAAAGGCGTGCTTGACAAACTGGTCTTCGCCGGCGTTTGCAAGCATATCCATGAAATATATGCAGCGGGAGATATTTTTATTTTTCCCAGTGAGTATGATGCCTTTGGCACAGCTTGCCTTGAGGCAATGGCATCAGGACTTCCTGTTATTGTTAGCAGCGCAAGTGGCGTATCAGAGATTGTTACGCATGGAGAAGACGGTTTTACCGTTCGCCATCCCATTGATGCAGAGGAAATAGCAAAATATTTGCGGGCGCTTTTAAACAAAGAAGCGAGAGAGCATATGGGTTTCCTTGCAAGGCTAAAGGCAGAAAGGTATTCCTTTCAGGCAAATATTGAAAAAACACTTCAGGTTTACCGGAAGGTATCGAATATCCACTCCTGATTCCTATGGTCTTTAACAGTTATATCAGAAATGATATTCGATGGAAGGTAACCAGCATATCGTCAGATGTATTCAGCGAGATATCCGATGCTATGCACAAAAATAATGCGTGTGAGGTTATACGCAGCGGATATTATAAGAAAGTATTGCGATACCGATGTCGTGGCGAGTTTTTTTACGTAAAGCAATACACGACAAAGAATTTTCCGGAAGGTGTTAAATCGTTGTTTTCATTATCAAAGGCATACAGGGAGTGGACTCATAGCCATTGGTTGCAAAAAAACCATGTGCTTACCGCAGAGCCGGTTGCCGTGGGAGAAAAGAGACGTTTTGGAATACTGAAGGATTGTTATATCATTTCAAAGAATATACCAAACAGTACAACGGTAAAGGCATTCTTAAGTACTATTCTGCAATCATCCACAGCGGCATTACAAAAGAAAATGTTTCTGAACGATCTTATTTCTTATATTAAAAAAGTACATGATCTTGGGATTTTTCACGGAGAACTCCACGCTGAAAATGTACTCGTAGATACCAGAAATCCTGCATCCTTTTATTTGTTAGACGTCGGACGTGCTTTATTTAAGAAGCCCCCTCCCTTGTCTTTCAGGATGAATGAGTTATCGAGATTCCTCTATTCTATTATGGATACCTGCACCACGGAGGAACTAACAGGGTTGATCCATACGTATACAAATCATTTGTTATCTCCCAAAAATGGAGAAATTTTCTGCAAGACCGTTTTGAAGAAAATTTACAAGACCAAAAAGAGATTCTGGCAGAGCAGAACGAGGAAATGTTTAAAGACGAACAACGTCTTCACGGTTACTACCTATGCCGGTTATAAGGTAAATATGCGGAATGAATGGGACGTTAGCGTCCTGGCTGCCTTGATTGACAGACATCTGATTTCCTTTAAAGAACGGCCCGAGATGGTGGTAAAATCATCCGCAAAGACAAGCATTACGCGTATTCCCGCATCTCACGAAGGCGTCAAAAGTGTGTGTATCAAAGAATACCGGTATCCATCCGCCTTGAAGAGATTTTTCTATTCCATCCGGAGTTCTCCCGCACGCAGGGCATGGCTCGCCGCACATGGTTTGATAGCGGCGAACTTTCTTACTCCCAAACCCATTGCATTATTTGAGGAAAAACGATTTGCAAGGATTAAGAAAAGCTTTATCGTTATGGAAGATATTTCCCCTTGTCTTCCGTGCAACCAATATGTCAGTGAACGGTTTCGTGATCCTTATAACAAAACTATGCCGGAAAAGAAAAAAAGGTTTATTTCCCGGTTAGCAAGGTCATTCAGGCATCTGCACGACTCCGGCACCTATCATCGTGATTTAAAGGCGAACAATATCATGATGCTGGAAGTGCCGGATACCTGGAATTTATTTTATCTGGATCTGGATCGAGTCTCCTTTCAAAAAAAAATAACCATCAGAAAAAAGGTAAAAAATTTAGCGCAACTCAATGCATCAATTCCTCATTGTATCACGTACACCGACAGATTGCGATTTTACAAGGCATATGCAGGCATTCAGGATTTTGCTACGGCAGACAAGCACATATTACGAGCAATTATCCGACTAAGCATACGGCGAAAACATGTATGGAACCCGAACATATCCGTTTCAAAATGATACGTTTTTACGGCAGAGAGATATTCCCAAATGAGACGGATCAATAAGGTTCTTTGTTTCAACCAATAAAAATGGAAAAGGTCTATTTTCTTATACAAGAATGGAATCACCCTGCAAGCAGATACCGGGTATTACAATATGTTCCTTATCTCAAAGAATCGCACATTGATGCCAAAGTCTCGCTCTTTCCGGATTCTTTCTGCCAGTGGATGAAACTTTTTGCAGAACTCAAAGATTACCAGGTGCTCTTCGTTCAAAAGAAACGGCTCTGGCGGTGGCAGCTCTGGTATCTTACCAGAAAACATATCAGGATTATCTACGACTTCGATGATGCCGTAATGTTTAAAAGCCCTGTGGATGGCGGCGGCAGGTCCTTTAAGAGACAGAGGACGTTTGCAAGAATGGTACGGTACAGTGATCAGGTTATCGCCGGAAATCAGTACCTGAAAGCACAGGCATTACCGTATAATAACAATGTCGTTGTTATACCGACAGCAATTGACACAAGCCGCTATACCATGAAGGATTACCGGAGAGATAAAAAAAATATTACCCTTGGATGGATAGGAAGCAAGTCTTCGCTCCCGTTCTTAGAGGAATTAACCCCGGCCTTTGATCAATTGGCAAGCAAGGATAAGTCTCTGGAGTTAAAGATTATCTGTAACGATTTTTTCGAGTGCAGGACAATGCCCGTTATCAAAAAAATGTGGGCACTGGAGGATGAGAATGCTGATCTGCAGGACGTTGACATAGGCCTTGCACCTTTACCAAATCATGAGTGGACGAAAGGCAAATGCGCAACAAAGTTGCTGCAGTATCTCTCTGTGGGAATTCCCGTTGTCTGTTCCCCTGTGGGCGTGCATAACGAAATTATCCAGGAAGGGGTAAATGGCCTTTTTGCTGCCTCCGCGCAAGAATGGGTCGAAAAGATCGGTCTTCTTATAAAGGACAAGCTCCTTCGGGAACGTATCGGACTGGAAGGGATGAAAACGGTAGAATCTTCCTATTCCTTAAAAGCAAACCTACCAAAAGTTATCAATATCATAAAAGAACGTTATCATACATGAAGATACTTTATATATACTCAGATTATAAATGGACAGGGCCATCTCAACCCATCGTTGAATTGTGCAATTTTATGAGTGAAAAAGCAGGAGTTTGTTTACTTATGAGCACACCGAAGCGCCCTGAAAACAGGTTTGTTGCCCAAGTCAGGACCGACAGAATTCATCTTATGCAGGGACTGCAAAAGCGTGGCGGTATTCGTTCGCTCATAAAAAACAGAAGGCTAATTCTGCAGAGTATCCGTCAGGTTAAACCTGATGTAATTCATTTCTTTCGCGAACGGGACCTGGCTACCCTTCCCGGGAATTCTAAAAATTTTGTGAAGGTATTTTCAAGCCTTAAGAGCGCTTATCCCGGGAGATTGAAAAGAATCCTTTGGAATACCGCAAATGTAATAACGGTTTTTCAGAAAAAACTCCATGATGAATTACTCCGGAACTCGGGCAAGGTTGTCTATATAAAACCGTGGTTAGATCTGCAGCAGATACCGGCACACCATCAAAATGTTCGGCCTGCATTTGGATTACACGCAGAAGATTTTGTCGTAGGCCTTGTCATGCGCGTTCAACCATACAGAAGATTTGATCTGATTATTGAAACAGCAAAACTGGTAAAGGAATCGAAGAAAAGAATCAAGTTTTTACTGTTTGGGAAAGGGCCGTATCTTCAGAAACTTGTCATGGATCCTCTAAAAAAATATGGGCTTGAAGCGGTGATAATCCCCGGTGGATACCGAAAAGATGATTACTGGGATGCTCTTTATTCTTTTGATATCATGCTGTATACGGTAGCAGGTTCTGACGGAACTGCGCGCGCTCTCAGGCAATGTCAGGCTATAGGAAAACCGATCGTCTGTTTACACGATGATTTCATGCAGGAAATTGTTCGCGATGGGGTAAACGGTTTTGTTGTTCGTCATGATCCGGCGGAAATAATGAAAAAAATTGATGCATTGTATTCAGAGAGAAATATGCTCATCGATTTTTCGAAAAGATCGGAGCATCAGGGAAAGACTTACGATCTTAACAAAATCGGGCAAGAAATATATGCACTCTACGAGAGCACATTGAGACGAAAAATATGAAATCTTTCACCGGAAATCAGCGCGTCTCAAAATAGCGCCATGAATGACAAGAATTCCCTAGTTAGTGTAATCGTACCTACCTATAACAGCGCCCGTTTCTTGCCGGAATCCGTGGGATCAATCTTGGCGCAGACGTACCACCCGTACGAGATTATTGTAGTCGATGATGGATCAACAGATAACACCAAAGAAGTTTTGCGTCCGTTTATGCAACGGATAAAGTGCATTCATTTAGAACAAAATAAAGGATCTCCCACGGCCAGAAATATCGGTATCCAAGCAGCTCGGGGCGCTTACATAGCCTTTATTGATGGAGACGACCTTTGGTTTCCAGAAAAATTACAGACCGATATCGGGCATTTCTCTCAGCACCCCGATATCAGCATGGTATACTCAAAGCATCTCAATATCGATGAAAAGGGGGTGGTCTCCGATGGCGCCGTGAAGAAGCGGTTACCATCGGGCAAAATATTTATCCAGCTCTTTTCTGAACAAAATTTTATCCTTACCTCATCCGTAGTGGTGCGAAAGGAAGTGTTTGAAACGACGGGTTTATTCGATGAACAGCTGTTTAATTGCCAGGACTGGGATATGTGGTTGCGGATCGCCTTCTCTTTTCAGGTTGCAGGAATTAATAAACCCCTGGTGAAATACCGGCACAATCCTGGTTCTTTGAGCAAGAACCGGGAGAATGTCTTGAAATATCAAAAACAGGTTATTGATAAAACCTATACGGCATTCAAGGACACAACGTGCGGAATAAGTGAAAAACTTTACCAAAAGCGGCTTGCTTCACATCATGCGAAGGCCGGACGGTATTATGCACGAACAGGGAAGAAACGTCTGGCGCACGAAAATTTCCGTCTTTCTTTGAAACATGATCCACTCAATCTCAGAACGCTGAGATATTATTTTCAATGCTGGTGATTTTTCACAACACGGAGCTTTGCGGCATTTACTTACTCTTCAAATTTTCCATTTTCTGCATTTACTGCAGGAAAAGAAATTATGGTCAAAACAAAGAAAAAACGGGGAGGGTTATGGCGGAAACATCCCTTCCCTTATTATTTGAATAAAAAGATCCGCGGTCTGCTCATGAGGACGATCAACCTGTTTCTGGGTGAGGTAAGGAAGGAAAAAGTCAGTCTCCCAGGAGAGGAGATAAAAAAGATCTTGCTGGTGCGAATCAACTTTCGCATAGGCAATGCCATTCTGGCAATACCGGCCATAAGTATATTTCAGAAAAATTTTCCCCATGCCAGGATTGATTTTATCGGGGCGCCTGTATCAGGAGTGCTGTATCAGCACCTGCCTGTTAACCAGCACTATGGTATAACCCGCAAATTCCCTGGCATTTTATGGTCGTATTTTTCTCTCTTATACAAAATCCGGTCTATGAAGTATGATCTGGCAGTTGATGTGAGTTGTTCACAGTCGATGACGAGTTCTCTTGTCGTGGGATTTTCCGGAGCACGTATTCGTGCCGGATCTCAGGGAAAATGGGATTACTGGCTTACTATGTCAGTTCCAAGACCAGCCGAAACAAATAAGTATAAAGTGTTGCCCGTATTTTTTCGCACCATGGGAATGGAAACACAGCAGATATTACCACAACTGATATTGTCTTCCGAAGAGAAGGCCAAAGGGAAGGGGAAGGTAATGGCATTCATGGAGTTGAATCACGTTCCGATTGTTGGGGTTTTTGTTGGGGGAAGAAAGTCTAAAGGGAAAAAATGGCCGGTAGAAAATTTCCTGGAACTGATTACCACCCTTCGTGCTCAGGGGATGCGTGTCATCGTTTTTTTTGGACCCGACGAGAAAGAATTGATGGTATTGTTTAGACAATCCCTGGGGAAAGATGTTCCCCTTGTTTTTGAATCCTCTTTGAGAATATTTGCATCCATGGTCGCGCATTGCAATCTCTTCATTGCCTGTGATAGTGGTCCCATGCACCTCTCCTGTGCCCTGGGTGTGCGTACCATTGCACTCTTTCTCAAGGGCAATTTTCATCACTGGGGTCCTCCGCCGGAGATTGCGCACATCATTTACCGTACAGAAGGAATCCGGGTCGAAGATATTGTGGAAGTCGCTGTCGCTGTTGCTGAGGTGGGTAACGTCACACTTTCTTAATTTCTCTTTTTATCCTTTTCCTATGATTGCCCTGAATTTTATCATTATAAACTGGAACACGAGACAATTATTACTCGATTGTCTCAGTTCCATTTATACAACGGCCACCGACCTTAAGTACCAGATATACGTCGTTGACAATGGTTCTCAGGATGAAAGCGTTAAAGCCGTGCATGACCAATTTCCCCGGGTTTGTGTGATAGAAAACCAGGAGAACAGGGGATTTGCTGCCGCCGTGAACCAGGCATTGAAGAATACCATCGAAACATATACCTATAGCGTGTTACTCAATACCGATACCCTTTTGCAGAGAGATGCCATATCGGCAATGTATTCATTCATGGAACAGCATAAAGACGCCGGAATTGCTGGCGCGCAATTGCAGAAACCCGACGGTACACGGCAGCATAGTTATGATAATTATCCGACCCTGGCAACGGAACTTTTTAACAAGAGTTTATTGCGATGGCTCTTTCCCAAAAAATATCCCAGCAAAAAGACGCAGGCAACGCAACCGGTGGAAGTAGAATCCGTTATCGGGGCATGTATGATGATAAGGAACAAGGCGATAGAGGATGTTGGGAAATTGGATGAAGATTACTTCTTTTTCCTCGAGGAAACCGATTGGTGTTATCGCATGCAAAAGGCAGGCTGGAAAGTGTATCATATACCGGAAGCAAGGGTTATTCATCTGGGTGGACAGAGCAAGAAGAGAGCTCCCTGGCAATCGCAGGTGGAGTATTGCCGTTCCTTGTATCTGTTTTTTAGGAAAAACAGAAGCGCCTTTTCATATCTCATGCTTCGAATATTCTATCTGGTAAAAATTAGTCTGAATTTAGCCGTAAATGCCGTGGGTAATGTGTTGATGTTCTTTCAGAATAAAAAATTGCGCTACCGGTTGTCAATATACTATAAACTCTTTTTGTGGCATCTTTTCTTATGCCCCGATGGGATGGGTTTAAAACCCCCGAACTCGAACAACAAGCGACAAGAGAAAATTCATCACTCATTACGTTAACGTACCAAACAGAGTAAGGTCTGTTGCCTCATGTATCAAAACATTTACCAGTCTTCCCACGAAATCCAGCGAGCCATTGAAAACGACGATGTGGTTTTGCCGGGTACGGCCTGATAATTTATTTGTATCCGACTTGCTGGCTCCTTCTGCAAGCACCTGCACTACCCTCCCGATCAGCTTCTTGTTCTCTTCGAGGCTGATGCCTTTTTGCAATTCCAGCAGTTTCATATTTCGCGCTCTTTTTATCTCATCGGACACGTCATCCTTGAGTCCGGCTGCTTTTGTGCCAGTACGAGGGGAGTACTTGAAGATGAAACAGTTCTGGAAACGTATCTCTTCCATGAGCCGGACGGTTTCCTGGAAATCCGCATCCGTTTCACCCGGAAAGCCCACAATGAAGTCGCTGGCTACCATGATATGGGGAATCAGTTCCCTTGCATACGAGATCAAATCACGGTAATAGCTTACAGAATAGCCGCGCCGCATTCTAGCAAGGATTTGATCGGAGCCCGATTGTGCAGGCATGTGCAAGTGTTCACAGACCTTTCCCAAACGGCTTATGGTGCGGATGAGGTCGCGGGACATGTCGGCAGGATGAGAGGTCACAAACCGAATCCGTTCGAGCCCAGCCAGGTCGTCCAATTCGGATAGCAGGTCTCCCAGGGTAACGCCTCCCGGCAGGCCTTTTCCATACGAATTAATATTTTGTCCCAGGAGGGTAATCTCTTTGCAGCCGTTTGAGACAAGGGATTGCACCTCTTCTTTTACATCGGCGATAGTGCGGCTAATCTCCCGTCCGCGCACGTAGGGCACGATACAATAAGAACAATAGTTATCGCAGCCCCGCATAACCGTAACGAATGCCTGATACCTGTTCGGCCGGTATGCCACAGCCCTTTTTACGTTAACGATGTGATCTTCGTCTATGGCAAGGACATGCGATCCGTGATTTCTGATGTTAAGAATCAGTTCTGGCAGACGTGAAAACATACGGGTGCCGCAGACCAGGTCTACATGGGGCATACGCTTAAAAATTGCCTCCCCGTCTTTTTGTGCCATGCAACCGAGGACGCCCACAATAACTTCAGGGCGTTTTTTCTTTAATGTCTTCAGCGCTCCCAAATGAGAATACACCTTGTCTTCCGCATGCTGGCGTACGCTGCAGGTATTGAATAAAATCACATCTGCCTCATCAACTGCATCGACAATCTTGTAGCCATCTTCCTGCAACAACCCTAACGAAAGCTCAGCATCGAGCTTATTCATCTGACAGCCAAAGGTTTCAAAAAAAACGGTCTTGCAGAGGGTGTCGTTATTAAGATTATGAGAAGTAGTAATCATAGATACCTGTATACTATTATTGAATAAAGATTTTTATGCAGTGCTATGGCTTGTTCAAGGGAAACAGCCTTTTTTACCAAGTTATGAACAATTTTCTCAGCTTCTATCAATAAGTTTACGCAGATAAGGTTAAAATTGGAAGAGGAATGTTTTTCATAAGGAAATATTTGCAACGGAGAATAAAATATGCTACAAATCTATTCCTGTCCAGTCCATGAAAAGAAGCAAGGCGGAGAAATGATGGGATGAACCTGAAAACAAATCAGCAAAAGCGCACCTATAAAGTTCTTATAATCATATTTGCAGTTATTATTCTGGTGTTTTGCGTCCTGCCTGTTTGTAACTATTTCCGCGGCAGTACCAAGGACTACGGCAGGTTTTATCAGGCAGGCCAGAGTATGCTTTCTGGTGGAGATATTTATATCAAGGGAGGTGAAACATTCCAGTTCCTGTATCCGCCCACTGCTGCCGTTCTTTATGCCCTTATGAGCATCTTTGGGTTCCTTCCCATGATTATCCTTTTTGTCATGACAAATGCGGCGTTGTGGATTGTGAGTATTTTCTTGTCGGTGTATCTGACTACCGGAAAGATCATGATGCAGCATCCCCTGCTCTATCTCGTGCCAACCGCATGTTGTATCCCGTTTGTCTGGGACATTTTTCAATTGGGACAACCAAATTTGTGGCTGCTGGCGTGCATGCTTGGCGCATTTGTCTGTCTTCAGTTGAAAAAGGAGTGGCCGGCGGGCGTTTTAATCGCATTTGCAGCATCCCTGAAGGCATTTCCCATCCTTGCCCTGGTATATTTGCTCTACCGGCAGCGGTGGAGGGCATCATTGTCTACCGTGGTATTTTTGATCTTTTTTCTCGCCGTGTTACCGATTCCGTTTCGTGGAGTACAACGCAATTTTCAGGATCTTAAAACCTGGACTAATGGCATGGTTTTGCGTTATGATACCGGTTCGATTGCCCAGCGCCCCGGCCGTGGGTACGGCTGGAAGAATCAGTCTCTCATTGCCGTTGCAAACCGGCTGTTGCGCCCGGTGGACGCCTTTCATTCAAAAAGCAATCCCGTTTACGTAAATATAGCAAATCTTGAATTTAAATACCTTAATATCATTATCATTGCCACAGCTATGGGTCTTTGCCTCTTTTATATCGGCTCAATGCCGCGCCCTGCACAGCGAACCCTGCACACCGACTCGATTGAATATGCTATGCTGCTGATATTGATTCTGATCTTTACGCCGTTGTCATTTACGTACTTTTACGTCTGGCTTTTATATCCGCTCATGGTAGCGGTCAATACCCTGTTGTCCCTGACATACCCATCACGGGCAGGAAATCTGGCATTTATCTGGTTTGTAGTATGTCTGCTCCTCCTCAGTTTTATGTTGCCAATACCGGGATTTCGCTGGTTTGCGGCAATCGGCAGTACTTTGGGTGCATGTGTATTATTGCTGGGAGGGCTTGGCTGGAAGCTGCGTCATTCGTGAAAGCCCCTTTCCGGCAGTGTACTCACTCATTGTCATCCGAGCAGTCTGAAAACCCGTAATGAGTTTTAAAAAAATGAATTCAACGACCGCTGTTAACAACACCCGTTTAATAGCAACCGGTATTCTCCTCTTTACCGCCTTTCTCTTCCTGTTCAATATCGGCAAACGGGACTTGTGGGCGCCAGATGAGCCCCGTTATGCACAAGTTTCAAAAGAGATGAGGGATACCGGTAATTTTGTTGTTCCACACCTGAATAGCGCCCCCTATCCGGATAAACCTCCGCTCCTCTTCTGGGTTATTAATCTGTTTTCGCTTCCTTTCGGCAAGATTACCGCATTATCGTCACGCTTGCCCTCTGCCTTTGCAGGGATCGGCTGTTGCCTGGCCATATTTTATTTTGGCAAACGTTTGCACCGAAACACGCGGATTGGACTCCTGTCGGCGCTTATCCTTGCTACCAGCACGAAGTTTCTCTGGATGGCGCATCGCGTTGCATTTGACGTCCTCCTCACGTTTTTCGTGACCATGGCAATCATCTGTTTTCAGAAAGGATATACGGAACAAAAAAATGCGGGACGGTACTATATCTTATTTTATGTATGCATGGCCCTGGGAGTGCTCACCAAAGGGCCTGTTGGCCTTATCCTTCCTTTTGGCGTGGTAGTAACCTATCTCATTCTGAAAAAGGACGTCAAGACATTAAAGGAAACCCAGCCTTGGATAGGGGGAATGCTGTTTGTTTTGATAGTATTTACCTGGGTCTGTATGGCAGGTGTCTACGGCGGCAAGGCCTATACCTACCAGATATTGTTCAACCAGAATGTTGGAAGGTTCGCCAGTTCTTTTGCCCATCAACGGCCATTTTATTACTATTTCATCTATTTTCCGGTCAACTTTTTACCCTGGAGCGTTTTTATTCCAAGCATTGCAATGTTTCTGGCTTCTTCCAAAGGACGGAAAAAGATACGGGATCTTTTGTTGCCTCTCGTTTGGTTTGGAGTCGTTTTCGTTTTCTTTTCAATAGTGTCAGGCAAGAGGGATATCTATGTCCTTCCGTTATATCCCGCGGCATCCCTGCTTACCGCCTGGTTTTTGAATGAATTTATTGAGCAAGTTCGGGAAAAATCTTTTAAAAAAATGGGGTACTATCCGTGCTTTTTTCTCTGTGGCCTATCGCTGGTGTCAGGAATATGTTTGCCGGTTGTGGTATATAGCATTTACCCCCGGTATTTGTCGCTGGCTATTCCTCTTGCCGTTATTCTTTTTTTGGGCGGTATTTTCCTGTTGCGATTGATAAAGCATGCAAGGATAATTCCCTTTCTTTTTATCCTCTTCTTTATGATCCTGATCATATTTAATCTGAGTACCTTGAAGGTGATTCCGGTACTGAATCAGTATAAATCTGCAAGAGAAATTTGCGACAAGGCCAATTCCGTAATAAAACCCGGGGAGCGGTTGGCACTGTACAATTTCTTTCGGGATCCTTACCTGTTCTATACCGACAGAAATTATCTCGAGATCATCCAGGGTGTGGACAACTTGCGGCAATTTCTGAATGGACAAGAACGGGTGTTTCTTTTTATCCAGGAGAAGGATTTCAAGGAAGTTTCAAAATTTTCTGAAATAGCCGTCTTCGCGCTGGCAAAAGACTCTGTTGGGCATAGAGATGTTATCCTTGTCTCAAACAGGGATAAATAACGGTTATGACAGACAATGTTCCTGGAGAACCCTTCTGGTGCGTTTCTCAACAGACACCACCTTTTTATGGTAATTAACTGCTCTTGTAAATCGTCCCGGGAAGAACGGAAGATGCGGATTCTATGTCCCGCTCCGGAAATCCGTTTTGAATTTGACATAAGAATAAAATATGAGTAGTATTACTTTTTTTATAGCTTTTCGATTTTCTGCACTATGGGTATATTCCATATAGACACTGATATCTTGATCGTTGGCGGCGGGGCGGCGGGATGTTTTGCTGCGGTGGAGATTTACAAGAAATCTCCCGGCTGCCGGGTGATTATTATGGAAAAGGCACACATCGAGCGCAGTGGGTGTCTGGCCATGGGGCTGAATGCCATCAATGCATATTTACATGAGGGCCAAACACCTGATTCCTATGTTGCATATGTTGAACGGCAGTTTGAGGGCATTATCAGAAAGGATCTTGTCTACAGCATTGTCCGGGGACTTAATGATGCAGTCAAAGACGTGGAAAAGATGGGGCTGCCCATAGAAAAGAACGAAGATGGCACCTATAAAATGCGCGGGAAACGCAGTATTCGTATTTTTGGCGAACGGTTAAAACCTATCCTTGCGGAGGCCGTGCAAAAAACACCCGCCCGGGTTTTTAATCGTGTTGTGGCAACCAATTTTATTTACGACAATACCCGTGTTTGCGGGGCGTTTGGCTTTGGGATTCGGGATGGCATTTTTTATGCCATCAGGGCAAAAGCCGTTATTGTTGCTACCGGCGGAGCTTCGGGTATCTATAAACCGCATAATGCCGGGGAGGCACGGCATCTTCTGTGGTATTGTCCCTGGAATGCAGGGGCAGGATACGCCATGGGAATCCGGATCGGGGCGGAAATGACGAGTTTTGAGAACCGGTTTATTGCCTTGAGGGTGAAGGATGTGAATGCTCCAACCGGCACGATTGCTGTGGGAGCACGGTCAAAGCAGATTAACGCACGCGGGGAAGACTACCTCGAACAATACTATAAACATTGGGGAGGAAACAAGTGCCTGACACAGCACCGGCTGCTGGCAACCATCGAGGAAAAGAAGCTTGGCCGGGGACCCTGCTATCTGAACACAACCACGTTAACTGAAGAGGAAGAAAGAAGACTCAAGGAAGATTTTTTAAATATGAATCCCCAGATTGTCCTTTTGTGGGCAACAAAAGAAATGAATCCGCGAAAGAAGCCAGTTGAAATCTGTGGCACCGAACCTTTCCTTGTAGGTGGCCACTGTCAGGCGGGTTATTGGATCGATAAAGACAGGCGGACAACGATTCCCGGTCTGTATGCTGCAGGAGAGGTCGCAGGTGGTGCACCAAAAAAATATGTAAGCGGAAGTTGGGTCGAGGCGCGTATTGCGGCGACTACAGCGTTGGAGGATATAAAGGAAGTGCATCTGGTAAATCCGGATGAAGACGCAATCCGGCAGGAAAAGACCAGGGTTCTGCAGCCTTTGTCAAGAAAGACAGGCATATTGCCGTCTGAAGCGCGGGAACGACTTCAAAAGATTATGGATGAATACGCCGGTGGGATCTCCATGAACTATGAACTTCATGAAGAAAGATTGCTGGAGGCAAGGCGATTGCTCACCTGCCTCAAGGATCGCATGAAAGATATGTTGGCCGTGGATCGTTATTCTCTGGTTGAGACATTGGAATGCATTGACCGGGTTGATGTCGCACGGGTATTGGTAGAACACCTGATCTATCGCAAGGAAACAAGATGGGCATGCTATCAGACCCGACTGGATTATCCGGAGAAAGACAACAACCGCTGGCTTACGTTTGTAAATTCTGTCTATAATCCGAAGACGGACGAGACGCTCATGATAGAAAGGCCCTTGTGCGCATGAGTATCTTTATTGACGAAACTATCTGTAACGGGTGCAAAGGGTTAGCCGAGGCGCGATGTGAACGTATCTGTCCGGGCGATCTGTGCTATCGTAAAGAAAACACGAAGGCAGCGATTCGTGACCAGTCGGCTTGCTGGACATGTGCCGGTTGCGTGAAGGAATGCCCGGTACAGGCAATTGAGTTGAGACTTCCTTTCCAGATCTGCAGTAACGGTTCTTCCCTGAAAGCGCGGTTAAAACACGACAAAACGACGTGGACGATCTGGGATGCCGAAGGACATCAGGAAAATTTTATTATTCAGGCAAGATGTTTGAAAGGAGATTAAGGAAAGATGGTTAAAAATATTGCACCGCATGGGGGAAAGCTTATTCAGCGGGTTGTATCCATGGAACAACGGGAAATACTCCTGGATAAGGCAACTCATTATGACATGAAAAAAATCCAGTTGAATTCCCGCGAGATGTCAGACCTCGATATGATTGCCGTTGGGGCGATGAGTCCCCTGGAAGGATTTATGTGCAAAGCAGATTATGACAACGTTGTGGACAATATGCGATTGGCGAACGGCCTGCCCTGGTCAATCCCGATTGTCCTTTCGGCAACAAGAGAAGAGACCGAAGGACTCAAGCCAGGCAGGGATGTGGCCCTGACAGATCAGGCAAACGAAGTAATTGCAATTTTACACCTGGAAGAGATCTTTCATCACGACAAACATAAGGAATCATTAGAGGTTTATGGGGTTGATGACAGAAAACATCCCGGAGTGGATTATGTCTATAACATGGCCGAATACCTTCTTGGTGGCAAAGTAAGTGTGGTCAACCGGACAAAACCTTCTGATTTTTCCTTATACCGGCTGGACCCGCAGGAGACGAGGGATACCTTCGTAAAAAGAGGGTGGAGACGCGTGGTGGGTTTCCAGACGCGGAATCCCGTCCACCGCGCCCATGAATACATCCAGAAATGCGCTCTGGAGATTGTGGACGCCATCCTGCTGCACCCTCTCGTAGGGGAAACAAAAAGTGATGATGTGCCGGCGGATGTCAGGATCAGGAGTTATGAAGTTCTTTTGCAGAACTATTACCCAAAGGACAGGGCTATGCTGGCTGTTTTCCCGGCTGCAATGCGGTACGCCGGACCAAGAGAGGCTGTCTTTCATGCGATTGTGAGAAAAAATTATGGCTGTACCCATTTCATTGTGGGGCGGGACCATGCAGGTGTCGGGAGTTACTACGGAACATTTGACGCACATTATATCTTTGATGAATTTGATCCGCAGGAGATAGGAATCACGCCCTTATTTTTTGATCATACCTTCTATTGCAAAGCGTGCAACGGCATGGCTTCTTATAAGACGTGTCCCCATGATTCATCCAATCACGTCATCCTGAGTGGTACAGAAGTCAGAAAAATGCTTGGTGCGGGACAAGCCCCGCCTCCAACGTTCACAAGGGCGGAGATCGCAAAGGTGCTGAGTGATTATTATCAGAAATTGAAATAGCATTTTCAGAGAAATATTTGACAATTTTCGGCAAAATATTTTTTATTAAGCCTTGTGTTCCGCATTGGATAATGTTTGAAAGCAGCTTTTAAGGCAGCCCAACTTTTGATTGCAGAGGAATTCAATATCGAATATCGAACAAGGAACAACGAATACTGAAGGACGGGAAAACTTCATTATTCGAAAGTCCCTGTTCGATATTTATAATTCAATACACCGTAAAGTGGATCCGACCTACCTGTGCCTCTTATGGAAAACTCCGGGAGGAAGAGGGGGCTTTTTTAAAGCCCTTTTGCAACGGCAATTCCTCTGGTCGCAACAAATGACTTCGTGGTAATAAGGTCCTGATCGTCACGCGCAACGATCGTTACCACATTAGGTCCTTCTTTTAAGGGAAGGGTGGTTTGAATTTCAAACTTATTTAATTCTTTTAGGGTTGGATTCTTATTGGACTTAAAAAAGACCTTATCGTTGTTAATCAGGATATAGGCATGCTTTACCCGGATATCATCTTCGATGACGGCTGAGAACGGCAACTGATCGTTTCCCATCAACGCTTTTGATACGGTTTGGCTCAGGGTAATTGTGGGTGGTATACGCTGGAGAAAAGGCTCTAGCGTGCTTGGTGCACTTCGCGATTCGGATAACTCCTGAATGTCTTTTGCCGATACCCAACCGTACCGGTTATCCGGAAGCGTTACGCGGAACCAATCAGAATTTTTTGCGTTTGCCATTAAAACGGTTCCCTCTTTCATCATTGACAGCACCGGAGAATCAAATGACATCCCTCCATACAGTGGCGTGTAATTTTTCCTTACCTTCAGAAGACCGGAAGCTTGGGTGATTTTCGGCTTGTTTGCAACAACAGGGAACGTTAGCTTGCTGGTTAATAACGTTCCGAAGATCATATCGGAAATAATCATATCCATACTGAACTTGTCCGACGACACCGTTTCTTTTATAAAAAATGAGAGGGATGCCTCTTTTCTTTCTCCCGGATTGAGCGCACCTAACTCTGCCCTGCCATTTTTTACAAAAATTTCTTTGTTGCTAAGTTCCCTTATCGAGATTACATTTTTTTCAGCAACGCCATCTCCGATGTTTTTCACGGATATGAGCACTTCAATATCCTCTCCTCTCTGTATCAAACCGTCTCCGTTGTTCTTTGACGAGTTTTTTGCGGTATCCATGACCCGATATGAATAAGCCAAAAGAGGCCGTGGCAACGCCTCGGTAACAATATTCAGTTGCATGTCCTTTGGGTTACGCTGGTTCATCTCTTCAAACTTAATAGTTATTTCGTCTTCCCTGTCAAGTGCGCCTTTGGGAATTTCTACGGTTGTGGAATACGATTTTGTGCCGCCTGCATCTATTTTCCCGAGAATAAACTCGAGTTTATCAAAGAGTCCATTCTTACTCGACGAAATACCCCGTAACTGGTATGCCGGTGAATCTCCAGTATTTGCAGCCGTCACGGTAAGGGTAATCTTATCGCCGGCCTTTACCCGTCCGTTTGCAGGAATGGTGGAAATGGAAATGTTTGTCTTCACCGTTCCGGCGCTTACGCCAGGAGACCAATCAATATCCTGTTTTTGAAGCGCCTGGGCAATTTTCTTTTCTTCAGCTCTTGTCGTCTCTTCGATAACAGGAGCAGAACTTTGTAAAAAGGTGTCCCGCTGCCATGCTGGCGCTTTGGCAAGCAATTTTTTGGCAAAGATTATATGAAGGTCGGTATTAAAATCCGGCAGTTTATAGGGATCATCGGCCTCCTCCTCCAAGTCTTCCGGAGTATTCTTGTCTTTGTCGGTGTCTTTTTCCTTGGTTTCCAAATAATACTTCATGGTAGCGAACGGCGTTTCATCTTTGCGATGCTCATCAAGATGCTGTTTGAGATCCTCTTCACGAAGGGCAACGATTCCCCGAAAGAGATTGATATGGTCCTTGGCAACGGTTACCGGAACAAGTTTAATATCAGGGGTAATGCCAACCGACTGAATATCCGTGGATAAAGGGGTGAGATATTTAGCAATGGTCAATTTTAGTGCAGAGCCATCCATCAGTTCGATGAGCTGTTGCACAGAACCCTTGCCGAAACTCCTGTCGCCTACAATAACGGCACGGTTATTTTCCTTCAACGCTCCGGCAACAATTTCCGCGCCGGAAGCGCTTCCCGCATCGACAAGCACAACAATCGGATACAGGGCTTCATCGGTATCGGACTTTCTGGCCTCTGCCACTTCCCGGGGGTGACCGCTGGGGCCAACAGTGATGACGATTGCGCCTCTCTCGAGAAATTTATCTGCAACCTCTATGGCCTGATCTAACAGACCGCCGGAGTTATTTCTTAAGTCAATAATTAACCCACTGAGTTTTTCACTTGATGATGTGAGACGTTTCAGGTGATCGTTGAGGCACTGCGACGTATCATCCTGAAAGTTTCTTATTTTTATGTAGCCTATATTGCCATCCAACGATGCGGATTCGACGGTTGGAATGACAATAATTTCTCGTTTGAGCGCGACCTGCTTGGCTTGAGCGGCCTTCTCCGTTAAAACGGAGAGCGTTACGGTAGTCCCCGGGTCGCCGCGCAACTTTCCAACGGATTCCGTGAGATTCATGTTGACGGTGGATTCACCGTCAATTTCAACAATCTTGTCTCCCGCCTTCATTCCAGCCCGGGCGGCAGGGGTGCCGTCAATCGGCGATATTACGGTAAGCACGCCATCGCGCAGGCCAACTACCATGCCGAGTCCGCCGAATTTGCCCGTCGTGCCGATCTTAAACTCGTCGAATTCTTTCGGGGGTAAAATAATAGAATGCGGATCCAGCTGGGTGAGCATGCCATTGATTGCGGTGTATTCGATATCGCTGGCAGTAATGACTTCGGATGGTTGACGATGGGTATTAATAAAGGTCAGGGCATCGTGGAGAATCTCTACCATGTCCTTTGTCCGATGAATTTTTGACAGATCAAACGTTTTTGAAAGATCATCCACCGTCACTTTCCCGGTATTGGTATGTTCTGGAAAGTCTGCTAATACCTCAGGGATGATCCTTTCTTCCCACGCAAGCGCCTCTTTGAGCATTTCAACGGTTTTGATACGTTCGGGATCTACGTACAGTCTATTAACATAGGAACTAACAATCCCGGCCAGGCGAAACTTAAAGTTGCGGTCTTCTTTTTCTGTCCGTTTTTCAAAATGAGGTTCCAGTCCAAACGTCTCCGCAAGGCTTATGAAAGAGAAGGAGAAAGAAAGGAAGGCAAAGAAGAGAATCCTTACAAAGCTTGAGGTGCATTTTGATTTCATGAGTCGTTCCTTATTGAGCTTAAAAACGGATTATAATAAATCGTAAGTATAAAAAGAGAGAAAATATTTATCAAGGAAATAGTCGATGTGGCCGCATAATATTTATATCATGTAAGAATTACCATGCGAAGGATTTTTGATTAATTTTACAATTGCAAATCTGATTGCATTTTGTATAATTCACGCACGGAAATGCCTTTTTCATACTCCTTTGTGAGACTTTGGCTCATGATGGTTTACCGTGTGCAAGCCTCCTTTTGTAGCAAGTTTTTCCCTCTTTTGATCCTCTTGATAGGGGGGGATTGTTGCAGCGTCGCTGCGTTAGGGAATGAAAATGAATAATCTGGTAAGATATTTGAAAAAAGTAATATCAATTGCATGTCTTTGGATAGTTATCTGCGTCACGGCCTTTTCATCCGCATATTCTTCCGACGATGTCGACGATAATGGATTAATCCTTTCCACCACCCGATTTCTTGACTCTCTTTCTTACAACTACAAAGGGTTCGAAATGCAAGTCGCGGGGGTGTCGATAGGCGAAGAGTACGACGACAATGTTACCTTTAGCAAAGACGATAGAAAAGAAGACTTCATAACTAGCTTGGGGCTGGGGCTAAGTGCAAAATACGAAGGGAAACTGAGAAGTTTGGAATTGCGCGGCAATATAATAGGTCGGATTTTTAGCCAAAACAGTGACTTCACGAATCTTACCGAAGACCTCAACGTGACTTTCAAAAACGAGTTTTCACGATATTCTCGTATGAGTGTGCGGAATAAGTTTGAGCATTCCGATGAACCGCTGTTTTTTAGAGAGGATTATTACACACAGCAATTTGGAAGAGGACAAGGCCGATTTGAATATTTTCAGAACGATTTTTACATCGATTATGCGAGGGATGTTACCAAACAGCTCACGCTCATAGCAAAATACAATAATGTCATAGATTTGTTGTCAGGCCAGGATTACCAGGATTCACTTCTTAATAAGGCAGGTGTTGAGGCAGGCTATATCTTCAGCTCAACTACTACATCCTTATTTTCGTATGATTTTGCGAACAGGCGATTTCAGGACGAAAGTCATGCCTCAATCCATACAGTTACCACCGGCATAAAACAGTTTATAACGGAAAAGCTTGCCTTTGATGGCAGGACAGGACTCAATTATATTGATTCCTTTGACAATGATCACTTTACGAAGCCCGTCTTTATGACGTCACTTATTTATCAGAAGGATACGGATACAATTGCACGCCTTTCATTTGAAAAAAAGCATGAAACGAGTCGTTACGAGGAAGATATCTTTGATAACTGGAGGACGACTGCCTCCGTATCACGGCAGCTGCTGGAAAGACTCCGGGGTTCTCTTTCCGTTTTTTATGGCGAGGGTGAATACCTCATATTAGACACGAAGAATAAGTTGTTGGGAGCAAATTCGGCCTTTGTATACGACATTGCCAGGAACTTGAAGGGGAATTTTACTTACACTTTTACACGATCAGATGACGATCCTGGGACTTTTTACTATACAAAAAATACGGTGTTTTTCGGATTAACAGCTGAATTTTAATATGCTAAAAGAACATCACGTGGCATTTAAATGGCTCATGATATTTGTTGATCTTGTCATCGTCATGGTGACTTTTTTTGCCGGATTCTTCTTAAGAAATAAATTTGACGTTAGCTACGAAGATATCAGCACATGCGTCATGGTTTTACCCACCGTACTTATTATATGGGGAGTGCTTCTCCACTATTTTGGCATGTACGATTCTTTTCGGACGAGACCAGTGGTTGATATCTTGTTGATTGTGGCTGAGACGGCTTTTGTAGGTGTAGGCCTTTTTGGAAGTTTCGTTTTTGTTGTCAAGATCGAGTCGTTGGGAAGATTGCACACCGCGTATTCATTCTTGCTTGCGGCAATGTTTCTAAGCATAGAAAAGGTGCTTTTGGTACTGTGGTTCCGGTATCAGCGCAAGAAAGGTCTGAACACAAGAAATATGTTGATTGTTGGCACAGGCAAAAGGACGCAGCGGTTTTTAGCGTTAATTAATAAACACGCTGAGTGGGGCATTCATGTTGTCGGTCTTGTTGACGAAGACCGTGATAAAATGAACAGTACAATCTATGGTCATAAAGTAATAGGTTCTTTTAGTGATATGCCTGACATCATAAAAAAAAATGTGGTAGATGAAGTGCTCTTTATTGTTCCGCGCTCCTGGCTGGATAAGATTGAAGAGCTTATGTACCAATGTGAGATTGAGGGATTAAGGGTGCGTCTGGCCTTAGATTTTTTTGACCTTAAGCTATCAAAGGCAAAATATACCTATATAGAAAATTTTCCCATACTTACCTTTGAGAGTGCACCAGACCAGACAATATTCCTTTTGTTAAAGCGTCTGCTTGACATAATTTTTTCTGGCATGGCGCTTATCGTATTATCCCCGGTTTTTGTAGTTACCGCCCTACTCATAAAAATAACATCGAAAGGAGAAGTATTCTTTAAGCAGCAAAGATGCAGCTTATATGGCAGAAGGTTCCTCGTCTATAAGTTCAGAACCATGGTTGAGGATGCTGAGGCCAAACTGAAGGACCTCCTTGCGTATAACGAGATGGACGGACCCGTCTTCAAGATGGAAAACGATCCAAGAGTAACTAAGATAGGAAAAATATTAAGAAAATTCAGCATAGATGAATTACCACAATTGTTGAATGTATTTAAGGGGGATATGAGTCTCGTGGGTCCAAGACCTCCCCTTCCCGGAGAAGTGGATCAATATAAGCCCTGGCAAAGAAGACGGTTGAGTATGAGACCTGGCATGACATGCCTCTGGCAGGCGTATGGCAGAAACGAAATAACTGATTTCAATGAGTGGATGAAGCTTGATTTAAATTATATTGACAATTGGTCGCTTTGGCTTGATTTCAAGATACTTCTTAAGACGATACCAAGTGTATTATCCGGCATAGGAGCAAAATAAATGGCTTACTTTGGATAAGGATGATATAGCATCACATAATGGTCAATACCCGCCTCTTGAAACACATCACCAACAACCTCAAAACCATGTTTTCGATAAAAATCGACAAGATGAGTTTGTGCATGTACCTTGAACTTCTGAAATCCCTGATTTTTTGCAACAGAAAGCATAAATTCGGTTAGTTTGTGGCCAAGATTCTTTCCACGGTGCGATTTCCTGATTGCAAGGCGTTCCAGTTTTGCATATCCATCCAGGGCGAGTATGCGGCCTGCGGCAAAAGGTTCCCCGCGCTCTTCACCCAAAACATGCGTTGCAGAATAATCATACGCATCACGTTCTATGGTATAAGGAATACCCTGTTCTTCCAAAAATACGATACCGCGTATGATAAATACCTTGATCAGATCATCGAGGTTCGTTATCACTTTAAACATATGAGGATGCCTGTTTCAAAGTAACTCTTTATGAATCTCAGGATGAAGGGGATTAGTATTTTGAAATTTCCATGAATTTCTTCTTCAAAGGGAGGCTGCCGATACCTGTTAAAGCTTAAGGATATTGAGTCCTGATACAGGATCAAACTCCCTCAAGGCATTGATTCCGTTAAGTTCAATAATTACCGCCTCAAGCACAAGAAATGTCTGGGAATTTTCCCTCAGACAACCTACCTTTACGGTGTCTTTTTTCCCGAAGGCAGCATGAAAATGAACCTTTGGTTCGTTATTTTGATAAAAGATCGTTCCGAAACCGACGATTTCGTGGCTTTCGCCGAGCGTCCTCCATACGGGGGCAGGGGGGAGTTCGTCTTTTTCTGGTCCCACAACGATCTTACCCTCACGCATTCCTCCCAGCAGATAGAATGCAGCAGCGCTTATCCCTTCCTTTTTAGCGATCGTGCCGAGATTCCCAAGAACATCCTCTTTGTCTTCAAATCTTGCCACCACTACTCTTCCCACCGCTCCTACCTGATATTTCATTAAAAAATTCCTCCGTGTATAATAAATGACCGATTTGTTCCAGAGTTTACTGGTTGATCTTCGTGTTAGCTTAAATGAATAAGATCACGGTGTCAATGTAAAGTTAGCGAAATAAATGAAAAAAGGGTATGGCTTGCAATTTCTTAACTCATTTGATAATAAAGATATAAAATCACTTGACTTGAATAAAAGGATAGTTTACAATCAGGTTCAAAAGTTCAAAAAAATCTATCAATGCCGATTGGCATTTTCAAAAAGGCTTTCAACTTAAATGAATTTGCGGGAAACTCTGATCTGAGAAAAAAACGTTACCATTCGTAGATTTTTAAAAGAAATAGATGGGAATATGAGCAAAGGGCGCTATGGCGATACTGCTCGACAGGAGGGGAGATTTATTAAAAGAAGTTTTTCCCCTGAGTATCGGATGTATTGTCTGTGTCGTTTGATTATCGTTTTCTGGTAATCATGGTGGATCTTAAAGAAAATATTTAATACGTGCAATTGGGTAAATCCCGGAAATGAGGCAAACAGACCATGATTCTCATATTGCATGCAATATTTTGCGAAAGTATCAATGATAAGTGTTAGCGGGGTGTTTCCGGGACGTAATGCTTGCCTTTGATACGTATTTTTTTAAAGAGCCTATCATTCATTTCTCGTTCTCTGTCCAGCTCAAATCAGCATTTCACACAGGTGGCATTTCTTCCAGAAGCCGTAGTTTCCCCACCCTTTGTTTCTTGTTATTATCTCTAATAAATTCAGGGTTTTTATAATTTCCGGAGGATGAGTCTGATAAAACGACTTGTGAAATAACATGCAATTACTTCAAATACTGCCATACCTCCTTCTTCCTGCATGCATTGTTATTGGATACTTTCTGTGCATTCTTGTATCCAGGAAAAAACAAGCGGCCAGCGAAAAGAAGATAAAGCATCTTATTGAAGAATCAGTCCGTGATGCTGAAAAAATTAAAAAGGAGGCTGATGTAGCTGCAAAAGCGGAACTGTACCAGCGAAGGGAGGCCTTCGAAAAAGAAACACAGGAAACCAAGATGGAACTCCGGTTGCAGGAGAAGAGGCTTAGCAAAAGAGAAGACAACCTCGAACGCAAGATGGAACTGTTGACAAAAAAGGAGCGATACATTGATACCCTTTCTGCAAACTTTGCCCAGAAAGAGAGAAAATTAGACGAGAAGCGGTTGGAACTGGAAAAAACTATAGAAGAAGAGAATAAAACCCTTCTGAAAATATCCAACTTAACCAGAGACGAGGCGGAGAAACTTTTGTTAAATCGGTTGGAAAAAGAACTCGACGTTAAATGTGCAGAATTGATTTCGAAAAAAATTACCGAATCCAAGGAAAATGCCGAACAGACGGCCATATCGTTAATAAGCACGGCGATTCAGCGATGCGCTGCGACGCACACCGCTGAAAATATTGTGAGCTCAATCGAACTCCCGAACAATGAAATGAAAGGGCGCATCATCGGGCGTGAAGGAAGAAACATTCGCGCCTTTGAAAAGGCGACCGGTATTGATGTCATCGTGGATGATACCCCGGGCGTCATTGTCCTTTCAGGCTTTGATAGTGTTCGCCGTGAAATAGCGCGCCAATCGATGGAAAAATTGATTGTTGACGGGAGGATACATCCCGCGCACATTGAAGAAATTGTGAAGGAGACGGAAAAGGAGATCGAGCAGGTTATTCAGGAAACAGGAAAGCAAACCTGCTTTGATTTGGGGGTACATACGATTCACCCGGAGATCATAAAACTTATTGGCAGGCTTAAATATCGGACGAGTTACGGTCAAAACCAGCTGCAGCATTCTATCGAAGTTGCCAACCTCATGGGGATTATTGCAGGGGAATTAAAACTGGATGTCCCGCTGGCAAAACGATGCGGACTTTTGCATGACATTGGCAAAGCTATCGGCCCTGAAATGGAAGGCACCCATGCCGTTGCCGGTGCAGACCTTGCAAAACGTTATGATGAAAGACCTGAAGTGGTTAATGCAATTGCCGGTCACCACGAAGAGACGCCTGTTGAATCGGTCTATACGGTATTGGTAAGTGCAGCCGATGCCATTTCCGCCGGGAGGCCGGGTGCAAGAAGAGAGACGTTAGAAAAATATATCAAACGATTGGAAAAACTGGAGAGTATCGCAACCTCTTTCGGCGGTGTCGAAAGCGCCTATGCTATTCAGGCGGGAAGGGAAGTGCGGGTGATGGTTTGTCCGGACAAGACCAATGACAAGGCTGCCGCCAAGATGTGTTACGACATTGCCAGAGAAATTGAGGGACAATTGGAATATCCGGGTGAGGTCGTTGTTACCGTAATCCGGGAAACACGCTTTGTTGAGCATGCCAAGTAGTTTATGCATACAGAGTTTGATGTGATCGTGGTCGGCGCGGGGCATGCAGGCTGCGAGGCTGCCCTCGCAGCTGCACGCATGGGGATGAACACCGCATTGCTCTCCATAAATCTGGACACGATTGCTCAAATGTCATGCAACCCTGCCATCGGTGGCCTTGCAAAAGGTCAATTGGTTCGGGAGATCGATGCCCTCGGCGGTGAAATGGCAAAGGTAACGGATGAAACAGGCATTCAGTTCCGTATGCTCAACACCAAAAAAGGCCCTGCCGTCCATTCACCACGCGCCCAGGCCGATAAAAAAGCCTACCAGGCATCGATGAAAAAAAGAGTCGAAAGCCAGGATAATCTTTTTTTACGGCAGGAAATCGCCGACGATCTCATCCTCGATAAGAAAAAAGTAGTAGGGATTGTTGGCCAGAGCGGCCTATCATACAAAGCAAAGGCCGTTATCCTTACTACCGGGACGTTCTTAAAGGGTCTTATCCATATCGGTGAGTTTATAACGTCGGGGGGACGGATTGGAGAACTTTCCTCGGAGAAATTGTCAGATTCCTTGCGCAGGGTCGGCTTTGAGGTAGGCCGTCTCAAGACGGGCACACCTCCCCGTCTCAACGGTCGTACGATCAATTATAGTGTCCTTATGCCTCAGTACGGGGATGAACATCCCACACCTTTCTCCTTTTCAACAGAAAAGACAGACCGTTCCCAGGTACCCTGCTATATCACGTATACGAATCCCGACACCCATAAGATTATTATCGCAAACTTGTCGCGCGCACCGCTCTATACGGGGCAGATTAAGTCGGTAGGACCCCGATACTGTCCGTCCCTGGAAGATAAAATCGTCCGCTTTGCAGGAAAAGATCAGCACCAGGTATTTCTTGAACCCGAAGGGCTGAACACCCTTGAGGTATATAGTAACGGAATTTCTACCAGCATGCCTCATGATATTCAGGAGGCAATCGTTCATTCGATTGCTGGCCTGGAATCCGCGGAGGTTGTGCGATATGGTTATGCTATTGAATATGATTTTGTGCCGCCTACCCAGCTCCGGCCATCTCTGGAAACAAAATTGGTGGAAAACCTTTTTCACGCGGGTCAAATTAATGGGACATCGGGTTACGAGGAGGCCGCCGCCCAGGGGATCATGGCGGGCATCAATGCTGCCCTGAAAATACAAGGAAAAGATCCTTTCATCCTGGACCGGTCTGAGGCATACATAGGCGTCCTGATCGATGACCTCGTGACAAAAGGCACGCAAGAACCCTACCGGATGTTTACCTCCCGTGCGGAATACCGGCTTCTTCTGAGACAGGACAATGCCGACAGAAGGTTGATGAAATATGGATATCGTTACGGGCTCATTTCAGAACAGCAGTGGCAGAAACTGCGCGAAAAAGAAAACGCTATTACAGAGATTCTTTCACACCTGGATAAAAAAATGGTTGGGCCGGATACCCTGGCAAAAATATTGAGCCGTCCGGACCACACCTTTGAGGACTTGCTTGCTCTGGACTCCGGTCTTAGTCAACGGCGTCTTTCAAAAGAAATCAAAGAACAGGTCGAGATTGAGGTAAAATACAAGGGATACATTGATCGCCAGCATGACCAGATAGAAAAGTTTAAAAAGATGGAAGACTATAAAATACCTGCCTGGCTTGACTACCAGGATATTCCTGAGCTGAGGAAAGAGGCGCGCCAAAAACTTTTCCAAATCCGTCCGGTTTCGCTGGCGCAGGCATCACGCATTTCTGGAGTTTCTCCAGCCGATATTTCCATTCTTATGATTCATCTTGCGGGAAAAGGAAAAAGATAGCTGCTGGTCGTGACAAGGAACTCACCTGAAAATGGGGTACTATTCCGATGCTATTCATCACCTCGGCCCCGTCCTTCGTGGGGAATAAAGTGCATCCACAAAGTATTAAATGTATGGTAAAAAGTTAGCTTTATGAAAATTCTCTTTATGAATACTGTTGTCTTGTAGGGACAGGTTTTAAACCTACCCCCTACTTTTTAAAGCCCGTTTTATCTGTGCGCACAAGCTCTGATTTGGCAAGCGTTGCCTTGGTTCTCACCTCAAAGGTTTCCGAGGGACTGTGGCGGCAGCATTTAAAACCCTCTATACCACCAAACATGACCTACCGTCGCCCTTTCTCCTATTGATTGTTCAGCACGGATTTCCGTGGTACGGGATTTTTATTGCATGGGCAGCTAACAGAGTATAATATCATAAAAGAGGTTTTTTGCTCTTCAAAACGATTAACGAAGAAGATATTTTTCGGGGGATTTAAGGAAAGCGTTATGGAACGGCATTTTGATCAGCAATTGGGGCTGTTGAGGAAAAACCTCATTCAGATGGCTTCTCTGGTGGAAACGGCGATTGCCAATGCCGTAAAATCTCTGATTGAGAGAAATAGTGAGTTAGCGCGTCAGGTGGTGAAAAGTGATGAACAGGTGGATACCCTGGAACTGGAACTTGAAAAACAATGCGTGGACTTGCTGGCGTTGCAGCAGCCGCTGGCCATCGATCTCCGGTTTATTACCGCCGCTATTAAGATTACCAACAATCTCGAACGCATGGGCGATCTCGCTGTCAATATCGCAGAACGTGTGATTCCGCTGAACCAGGAGCCGCAACTGAAACCGCTTATTGATATTCCCCGGATGGCGACTATTACCCAAACCATGGTGAAAGACAGCATAGATGCATTTGTGAACAAGGATACGGCGCTTGCCAGGGCTGTCGCTGAACGCGATTCCACCGTAGATTCCCTGAACGACCAGATATTCAGGGAGCTATTGACCTACATGATGCAGGACCCGGCAAACATAACGCGGGCAGTGCATTTGATTCTGATTTCCCGTCATCTGGAAAGGATTGCAGATCACTCCACCAACATTGCCGAAGAGGTCATCTATATTGTCAAGGCCAAGGTCGTCAAGCATCGCAGCACCAGTCTGGAAGAGATTTCGTAGTGCCTTTCAAAGATAGTGGTGATCTTTTTAGTAAAGATCGGACTCTCCGGAATATCCCAAAAGAAGGAATACTTTCTATCAGCAATAGTTTACACCGCGGTTTAACAATAAAACAAGTGACCCTGGCGGAAAATAAGTAATTTGCAAAACAAGTTTTAACCGGTTTTCGATTGAGTTTTTATATCATTTTGTGCTATATTCTTCACCTTGCTTCAACGAGATAGTGCTGTAAAAAACGAAAAAAAGGAGGTCGGTGTGGCGAGAAAAAAGATAACCGTTGTCGGCGCCGGGAACGTAGGGGCTACCACGGCTCAGCGCCTTGCTGAAAAAGAGCTCGGTGACGTGATTCTGATGGATATCGTACAGGACATGCCACAGGGAAAGGCCCTGGATATCCTGGAATCTGCGCCAATCTATGGGTATGATTCAATGGTCAGTGGCACAAACGGGTACGAGGAAACAAGAGGGTCTGATATCGTGGTCATTACCTCTGGTGTGGCCAGAAAACCGGGGATGAGCAGGGATGACTTGCTGAAAACGAACGCTGGCATTGTAAAAGGGGTAGTTGAAAATGTGGTAAAAACCTCGCCTGATGCCATTTTGATCGTTGTGTCTAACCCCCTGGATGCTATGACCTATGTGGCCTACAAGGTGAGTCATTTCCCAAAACATCGCGTCATTGGCATGGCGGGCGTTCTGGATGCTGCGCGGTTTCGCGCCTTCCTTGCATTAGAGCTCAGGGTTTCGGTAGAAAACATTCATGCCTTTGTATTGGGTGGACATGGGGATACCATGGTCCCTTTGACGCGATATACGACGATTGCAGGAGTCTCTGTAGAGGAACTCATACCGAAAGGTCGCCTGGAGGCAATCGTAAAACGCACCAGAGATGGCGGTGCAGAGATTGTGAACCTGCTCAAGACGGGCAGCGCCTTTTATGCCCCATCGGCAGCAGTGGCAGAGATGGCGGAATCCATTCTAAAAGACAAAAGGAAGATACTGCCTTGTGCCGTTTTGTGTGAAGGAGAATACAGCATTAATGGCCTCTTTGTGGGTGTGCCGGTAAAACTCGGTGGAAAGGGCATTGAACAGATCTTTGAGGTCAAACTCAATGGAGAAGAGGCTGCTGCCTTGAAACGGTCTGCCGAGGCGGTGAAAACTCTGTGCGAACAAGTGGATAAATTACTGTAAATACCGGAACCATACTCGGAAGCCGGAATACCGAAATCAGTTGGACGGCTGATTGCAAAAAAGCATGAATCTGATGAAAGCAGAAAAACGTTTACTCGAAATTCTTTTGCAAAAATCCTTTAAGTACAGCGAAGAACCTGTCTTCAAATTGGTATCGGGAAGGATGAGCAACTACTACATCAATTGCAAAACGACAACGTTGGACCCGGAGGCGATGCTTTTAATCGGGCATCTTTTCTATCAGAAGGTCAAACCGTTTCATATCCATGCCATTGGCGGGCTGACTTTGGGCGCCGACCCGATTGCCTTCGCTACCGCCATGGTCAGCGGCATGCAGGACGATGCGATTAATGCCTTTGTTGTGCGAAAAAAGGCAAAGGAACATGGGCTAATGAAATGGATTGAAGGTAACGTGCGGGAAGGGGACCGGGTTGTGATCGTAGATGATGTCGTAACTACCGGACAATCGACGATAGACGCCATTGACCGCGCCCGGGAGTCAAACTTACATGTTATGAAGGCCATTGCCCTGGTGGATCGCCAGGAAGGGGGACGGGAGAATATTGAAAGGAAAGAAATCCCTTTTGAGGCGGTCTTTACCAGAGAGGATTTAATGAGCCTGTACAAGAGATCGTAATGTCCGTCACAAACACTAAATGGATAGACACGCATGAATGTTGAAAAACGGGGCTTCTGGTCGTGGTTTTTGCAAAGAATTACCGCCCTATTGCTCGTTATGGGGATGGCTATTCATTTCTTTGTCTTTCATTTTAGCCCCAGCCGGTATGCCTCCCGCTATTATGACGAAATTATTCATCGTTTTTGCTCCCCCGGATGGATCGCTTTCCATATCACTCTCCTTGCGTTGGTTGTTTTTCATGGTTTGAATGGGTTGTGGGGTATCTTTGCAGACTTTCCTTGGAATGAAAGGACCGTCAATTTTGTGAAATGTGCTCTCTGGTTTACGGGGCTTGCCCTCTTTGGTGTTGGGGTATATATTCTTATTTGGTTTGCAACAGCGACACCTGCTGGATTTTAGGTCACAGCAATGAATATTCAGAAGATAAAAGAAGGTTATAAAGATTTCGTAAAAAACAGGAATATGGGTATGTATGCCTTCTGGCTCCATCGCATTACCGGTATTGTGATTACCGTCTTTTTATTTTTGCATATCTGGACCCTGAGCGCTGTCTTTCGCGGGAAAGATGCCTATGATTATGCCATCAGTAAATTTGACACGAAATTTGGGTATCTGTTTCAGTATGTTTTGCTCCTTATCGTGGCGATACATTTGATAAACGGACTACGGATTACGGTTGTTGACTTTTGCGGTGTTACCCGCAGTCAGAAAAAATTGTTGTGGATATCGCTTTTCGTTCTCATATTAATTGCCGCCGTTGGTGTTATGACGGTACTTTTGTGATTATCCAACATTAAGTATTACCAACTCATTCCGAAAAACGGCATTAATTAAGATTGCGAAGGTATAATGGCAAAAGTCATCAGCATACAAATAAGGTCGAAAAGGAAACATTTATGATTTACCATGATGCCATTGTCGTGGGTGGAGGGTTGGCTGGTTTAAGGGCAGCCGTTGCGCTCAATCAGCATAATGTGAAGGTTGCGGTGATTTCCAAGGTGCACCCCATCCGGTCGCATTCCGTTGCCGCTCAGGGTGGAATCAATGCCCCCCTGGGCAATCACCCGCGCGGCGTTTATGACACCTGGGAAAAGCACGCCTTCGATACGGTAAAGGGGAGCGACTATCTCGCGGACCAGGACGCCGTTATCCGTATGGCCAGGGAAGCTGCCAGCCGTATCTACGAGATGGAACACTGGGGGTGTCCTTTTAGCCGGACTTCTGAAGGAAAGATCGCCCAGCGTCCCTTTGGTGGCGCTGGTTTTCCCCGGACCTGCTATGCGGCGGATAAAACCGGGCATGCCCTTTTGCACACCTTGTACCAGCAAGTCATGAAGTTTAAACATGCCTCTGAGCGGAAAGAGATGATGATCTATGATGAATGGCTGGTTGTGGAATTGGTGGTTGAAGATGGGGTCTGTGCAGGGTTGATTGCACTGGATCTGATGAGCGGACAATTGGAGGCATTCCACGCAGGGGCGGTAATCTTTGCGACGGGAGGTGTTGGCCGTATTTACGGGAACAGCACGAATGCCCTGATTAATACCGGCATGAGTATGGCATTGTCCTATTGGGCGGGAGTGCCACTCAAGGATATGGAGTTTGTCCAGTTTCATCCAACGACGCTGTTGGGTAAAAATATCTTGATCACCGAAGGTTGCCGTGGTGAAGGTGGTTTTTTACTGAATAACAAGGGCGAGCGCTTTTTAGCCAAATACAGCGATTCAAAGAAAGACATGGAAGTGGCTCCCCGTGACATCATTTCCAGGAATATTGTGCGTGAGATCATGGCAGGCGGCGGTTTCAACCAGAGCTACGTGCATTTGGATTTACGACATCTGGGCGAGGAAAAGATCGTCCAGAGACTGCCGGGCATTCGGGATATCTGTTTGGAATTTACCGGAGTAGACCCGGTTACCGATCCCATTCCTATCCAGCCGGGTCAGCATTATACCATGGGGGGGATTGATTGTAACACAGAAGGGGAAACGGCGGTAAAAGGCTTTTATGCGGCCGGGGAGGCGGCCTGTGTGAGTGTGCATGGGGCAAACCGGCTGGGAGGAAATTCATTATTAGACACGATTGTCTTTGGAACGATTGCAGGCGGCAATGCTGCCAGATATGTACAGGGATTGGGGGGGAAAAAGGGTGAGGGCGCCCTCGCCAGCGCCTTAAAGCGCGCCGAGGAAAGGATTGATGCATTGGGTAAATCAGGGGGAAATGAAATTCCGGTTGATATCAAAGTCACCCTTAATAAAGTTATGGATAGCAAGGTAGGTATCTTCCGCGAAGCCGCTAACCTGAAAGAAGCCGTGAACGATATCAGGGTCTTACAGGAGCGCTATAAGCGCATTAAGCTGAATTATACCGGTAAACGGGCCAACCTCAGCCTTGCATGGGCATTAGAGCTGAAGGGAAGTCTCGATGTTGCTGCGGCTGTTGTTGCCGGAGCGCTGGCGCGCGAGGAGAGCAGGGGTTCTCATTTCCGGACCGATTTCCCGAAACGAGACGATATGGTTTGGCTGAAGCACACACTGGCATATTTCGCCCCGGATGGTGTTAGATTAGACTATAAACTTGTTACCATTGGACCATTTGAACCGCAGGAGAGAAAATATTAATAGCGACAGCAGGGCAGATATGACACACACGAGAATAGTATTTGCAACGGATAACAAAGAGAAATACGGAGATATTGTCGGTTATTTAAGACAACAGGGATTTGCCAATACCATGATTGTAACCAATGGAGACGAAGTCTTAAGGTGCCTTCATGACAACCCTATAGATTTTGCCATACTGGATATAGATCTGCCGGCATTGGATGGGTTTCAGATATGCAGAATTATGAAATCTGCGGCATTTAAGCATGGCAACGACGTTCCTGTCGTCCTGCTGTCGGGAACGCATCAAAACTACCTGGCGTCTCAATTGGCGTGTTCGGTTGGCGCTTATGGTATTCTTCATGCGCCGGTTGCAGGGGCGGATGTATTACATCTGATGTATCAGAAATTTTGTCCCGAAAAGGTTCCTCCTGGCAAGGCTAGCACCTTGCAATATCCGGCAAAGGCATTGATTGCCGCAAATGATGCCGATACGGCGAGGATGTTAGAACGCGTTGTGAGCGCTGAAGGGTATGGAATTTTAGCGGCAAACGACAGAAAAGAGGTTATGCGTGTCCTGACGATGGAAAGACCTCAGATTGTTTTTTTGTCCTCTGATATGGCAACGCTAAATGAAGCGACGATACTAAAGCAAATTAAGAAAACCATGCCAGAGACTGCGGTTGTTGTCATCGTTGACCGTGGTTCAGAAGCCATAATGATGAATGCGATGAAGGCGGGCGCAGACGACTATATCATCCGGCCATTTGATGAAAAAACGGCTGCCGGCGTTTGTAACAATGCGACAAAAAAGTATCATATGAAGCGCCTCGATAAACAGATGAACGAGGCAGAATTACAAACGTATTCCATCATAGAGGGGATGGTTGACGGCGTTATTTTAATGGATACGCATGGTAAAATAGCATTCATCAACAGGGCAGGGAATGAGATGTTCAGATATTTAGATGTCAGGAGAGACCATGATGGCGCTATCGTGGGTTTCAATAATGTTGAGTTCAAAGAAATTTGTAGCGAGATATTTGTCAAAAAACAGCGATACCTTTCTTGTGAAATACGCACGAAAGAAAACGAAGAAAAATATTTTGTTGTTGTCGCCTCACCAGTGCCTGACGTTGCTGGAGAAAAAGCGGATGTCATTATTGTGCTCAGGGAAGTAACGCGCGAATACCAGCTACAACACCAGGTGGTAAAGACCGAAAGACTCTTTGCCGTGAGCAACTTAATAGCAGGGGCAGCTCATGAATTAAACAATCCTTTGGCAGGAATTCAGCTCTGCGCCGATCTTGTGCTCAATGAGCCTTCCATTAGTGAAAAAGCAAAAAAATATTTGAACAGGATACAGAAAGAGACGGATCAGATACAGAGTGTCATAAAAAGCCTGTTGACCCTTACCGGCAATTACACCCTTTCAAAAGAACCGATTAATCCGAACGATATTCTTGAGGAAATTATCGAACAAAAGGCAGATCAATTTGAATATGCAAATATTACCCTCTTCAAATTCCTGGATGAAAAATTACCGGTAGTTTTTGTGGACAAGAATCAAATCCGGCGGGTTTTCATGGACATTATCGAAAATGCCTGCGCCTCTATGGGAGAGGCAAAAACGGAGAAGTGTTTGACCATTCGGACAGAGGGGCAGGGAGACAAAGTAAGCATCATCATTTCAGACACGGGCCCTGGAATACCACAAGAATATCTTACAAGGATATTTGAGCCATTTTTTACTGCTAAACATATCAAGCATAGCAAAGGAACCGGTTTGGGTTTATCCATTGCTCATAGCATCGTTCACCAGCATAACGGCAGGATTTATGCGGAAAGTGCGTCGGGTTCGGGATCAACATTCGTGGTTGAATTGCCGGCAAACAAACGCTCTTCCGTATCCCTGTAAACAATCGGATTCATTTTTGTCTTCTCGCGTTTCCTTATAGTATTACTGTATAAAAACTTCTTTTTTTTGTAAGTTTTTTCACAAACCTCTTTCAGGAGGTGCCGTTTTTTATGAGTGAAAGATTGCTTCGCTTCACTCGCAATGACAACGTGCAGTGTGCCATCAAAGTGCATGGTCGCTGTCATTGCGAGGGTCTTTTCCGAAGCAATCTCCCCGCTTTCATAAAGGAAATTTGGTTGCGGCTGTGCTGCGCTAGGCAGTCTCACGTTCCTCTTCTGATTCTTCTCCTTCTGGGCACGGTTCTCATTTACCCTATCCAAAGGGCTATCGATAAAAGCAGCTTTTCCCTCCATCACACAGCCATCTTGTAAAGGCTGGCATGCCTTTTTAAGCCTCGTACATTCATTGTTTATCTGATAAGGACAAACCCAACTCATTTTTATGGCTCCGTTTTTATTCAAGGATAGGTGAGCTGAAACTTGTTTTTCACTTCCGTACGCCTTACCACATTGTCCATCATTTTAATAAGAAATGCAAACGTCAAGAAAATATCATTCATACAAAGAATTTTTTCAAAAAGCTAAATTGTTACGTCGTGAGGGGTTTTTAAATAAATCCTCTTGTGTGGGTGTCTTGCGGCTAACCATTTCAAAATGAAAATCATTTGATTCCTACCTCTTGTTTGCTATAATTTCATTTTGAAATGGTGTCATTGCCATCTTCAGGTGTGGAAATAGTAGTATACAAAGCTTTTCTTGCTGTTTTTTCAGGATACCATTAGGAGTGTTTTATTCATGGCGGAACAACGGAAAAAAGTAGTGCTGGCATATTCGGGCGGGTTGGATACCTCAGTGGCGATTAAATGGATTCCCGAAAAATATCATATGGATGTTATTACCCTGACCATTGACCTCGGTGCAGTAAAGGACCTGGATGCAATTCGGGAAAAGGCGCTGAAAATCGGGGCGAAAAAGGCAATTGTTCTTGACGCAAAGGATACCTTTATAAAATATTTTATTTTTCCTGCATTGCAGGCAGGCGCCCTCTACGAAGGTGTTTACCCCCTGGCAACGGCCTTAGGCAGGCCGCTGATTGCAAAATTGCTTGCGGACGTGGCGCATGAAGAAAAGGCAGACGCCGTGGCGCACGGCTGTACCGGGAAAGGGAATGACCAGGTGCGTTTGGACGTGTCCTTGCAGGTACTGAATCCCAAACTGCAAATTATTGCCCCTGTCCGGGAGTGGAAGATGACCCGTGATGAGGAAATCCGGTATGCAGAAGAGCATAATATCCCGGTGGAAGCAAAGATTAAGAGCCCGTACAGTACGGACGAAAATCTCTGGGGAAGGAGCATTGAGTGCGGAATCCTGGAAGATCCGTGGGCGGAACCGCCGGAGGAAGTCTTCAAGTGGACAAAAAGCGCACAGGACGCACCAGACGACCCTGAATATCTGGAACTCCATTTTGAAAAGGGCATTCCCGTCGCTCTGAATGAAGAGGAGATGGATGGTGTGGTTCTGATTAACACCCTGAATGCACGGGGAGGGAAGCATGGCGTTGGCCGTATTGACCACCTGGAGAACCGGTTGGTTGGCATCAAATCAAGGGAGATTTATGAATCCCCGGCAGCGGTTATACTGCATGCTGCACACCGGGCGCTGGCGGGGATGATCATGACGAAAGATGCCCTGCGTTTTAAGGATATTGTTTCTGCGCAGTATGCCGATCTGATTTATAATGGGCTCTGGTTCTCTGCGTTTCACCAGGACCTGGTGGCATACGTTTTAAGCAGCCAGCGGCTCATGACCGGGACGGTCCGGGTAAGATTATCGAAGGGAACGTGCACCGTTGTGGGGAGGAAATCTCCGTTATCCCTGTATAGCGAAAAGTTGGCGACGTACCAGAAGGAAGACACCTTTGACCATAGCGCCTCTCTTGGATTTATTAAGATATATGGCCTTCCGGTAAAGATTCAGGCTCAAAAGCAAATGGACGTCCTGGCAGGCAAGGAGGCATTGCATCTCGATTCGATCATGCCGCCGAAAATGAAATCTCTGGGCAAAGCAGAGGGGGATAAAAACAAGGTGAAGGAATGAAAGTGCTCTTACTCTTCCCACCGTCATGGCATCCATCACAGCCCTACCTCAGCCTGCCTTCTTTAACGGCTTTTTTAAGACAGAATGGTGTACCCAACGTTGTTCAGCGGGATATCAATATTGAGTTGCTGGATATCCTCCTTACCGAAAAGACCTGCCTTGCATTTTATCAGAAAATACTTGATAAATTAAAGCAGATAGAGCGTTCCGCTCCATCCCGCCACGCCACGTCATCCGATCAGGAAAGGCGACAGGCGTTAATTCACGCAGTAGAAGCGCTTCCCTTTCTTGCGAAAAAGGTGGAACGTGCAAAACAAACTTTACGGTCGGAAGGTTTCTACGAACTCGAACGCTATATCGAAAGTGTCAATACCATAAATGATGTGCTCGAGGTTCTCTCTGCCTTGTATTACCCTTCGTCAATGACGGCGCTCAATAACGATATGCGGTATTCCGTCTATTCATCACAGGAGATTTTTCAGGCGCTTGGCGATGAAGAAGAAAACATCTTCCTTAATCTGTACAAGGACCATATCCTTGCTTCCGTTCTGGAGTTGTCTCCCACAATTGTGGGGATATCCATCACCAGTACCTCCCAGATTATTCCAGGCCTGACCCTCGCAAGGTTGATAAAGGACCAAAACAAAGACGCCCATATCACCATTGGCGGAAGTGTTTTTACCAAGCTCATTGAAAATGTAAAAAAGATCGATGGGTTGTTTTCGATTGTTGATAGTTTTATCGTTTTTGAGGGAGAGCATGCCCTGCTGGAACTTGTAGCGCAGGTGCATGGCAAGCAGGATTTTAAAAAGGTTCCTAATCTGATTTATCGGGATAATGCTGTTACGCGGATCAATGAGCCATTTTATACAGAAGATTTAAATAAACTTCCTACCCCGGACTTTGACGGGCTTCCGCTGAGGCTTTACCACGCACCTGCATCCGTCCTGCCGGTACAAACGTCACGGGGCTGTTATTACGGGAAATGCGCCTTCTGCAACCTGCATCTCGATCACCGGAATTTTCGTTTGCGCCGGCCGGAATTGCTCCTGGAGGACATTCACAAGCTTTCACAAAAATACAATACGCCGTATTTCTTCTTCACGGACGAATCAGTTCCGGTCAACCAATTACGCGATATATCTCAAGGCCTGCTGGAAAAGAAACAGGATATTCAATGGATGGGAGGGGTGCGATTTGAGCATGCCCTCAATCACGACGTGCTCAGAAAGATGCATGAATCCGGGTGTCAAAAGCTGGTGTTTGGCTTGGAATCATACAATCAGCGGGTATTGGATCTCATGAAGAAGGGAACAAAGGCAGATCGTGTGAAAAAGATACTGGATGAATGTCTGAAGATAGGAATATCATTTCACCTCTATATCATTATTGGGTTTCCGACGGAGACTGAACAGGAGGCCATGGAGACGCTCGGTTTTGTCCTGAACAAAGAATATCTGGATTCACCGGGCTTTTCCTGTTTGCCGTCCCTCTTTGGGATGGAAAAAGATTCGCCGATTACCTGCAGTCCTTCAGAATATGGATTAAGGAGCATCATGGCGCCAGGCAATGAGGATTTAGGGTTGGGGTATTTTTATGAAGTGGAGCAGGGGATGTCTCCGGAAGAGGCGGGGAGGATGTATCATTATGTCATAAGCCAATTAAGCGAGAAGTTGTGTCCATTTCCCTATAATTATTCCATGTCTGACGGGTTGTTATATATTGCTCACAGAAAACACGCATTACAGCCATAAAAGCCAAAGAGCGCCTGTTCTCTGGATGAAGGGGAGCAAACATGGCCGATGAACTTGAGTGGAAAACCAGAAAAGAGAGAATCAACAAAAAGCTTGCTGCGCTTAAACCCGCCTGGAAAATTATCGAATACAAAGAGGGTATGGGTACATCCGCTTTTCAATGTCATGCCGTTACCGAATATCCAACCGAAAACGGTCCTGCTGATTATGCCTTTTTTGTCAAAGGAAGGCCTTTGGGAATTCTCGAAGCCAAGAAAGTAGGTGTGAACCCCCAGAATGTCCTGGAGCAGGCAAAGAGATATTCCAAAGGCGCTTTGAATGGAATAGGGAATTGGAATGGCTATCGTGTTCCCTTTCTTTACTCATCAAACGGAGAAATTATCTGGTTTCTTGATGCAAGGGACGGCAAAAACATCCGCAGGCAAATTTCTCATTTTCACACAGCAGACGCCCTTGAGGAATTTTTAAAAGATGATAGAGCGCAGGGATTAAAATGTCTGGAAGAAAATCCCATAGACATTGAAAAACTGCGCCACTACCAGAAAGAAGCAATTGAAGCCGCAGAGAAAGCCATAATTCAGCATAAAAGGGCTATGCTTGTTGCAATGGCAACAGGCACCGGGAAAACTTACACAATGGTTGCTCAAATCTATCGCTTGCTTCAGTCAAAGGTGGCTCGCAGGATATTATTCCTGGTCGACAGACGGGCGCTTGCAGCCCAGGCTGTCCGTGAATTTGCCTCATTTCATACACCGAAGGGGAATAAATTTGACCGGGAATATGAAGTATACAGTCAGCGTTTCCAGCGTGGCGATTTTGATGAGGACAAGCCCTTCGACCCAAAAGTCCTGCCAAATGAATATCTAACCTCTCCAGGGGAGTCGCATACCTTTGTGTATGTGTCCACGATTCAGAGAATGGCGATCAATCTCTTTGGCAGGGAACAGGCGTTTCCGCAGGGCAGCAGCGACCCTGATTATGAAGAAGATGCTGAAAGACTGGATATCCCTATTCATGCCTTTGATGTCATCATTGCCGATGAATGCCATCGTGGGTACACGGCAAAGGATACTGCTGTCTGGCGGAGTGTGCTGGAATATTTTGACGCCATAAAAATCGGATTGACCGCCACCCCGGCAGTCCATACCCTTTCACTGTTTCAAGAGGTTGTTTACCGATATACCACGGAGCAGGCGATTCATGATGGTTATCTGGTTGACTATGAGGCAGTCAAAATAAAATCCAATGTGCGGATGAAGGGTGTTTTCTTAAAGGAAGGCGACCCTGTCGGTGTTGTCGACACAACCACAGGCGAGGAGATTTACGATGAGCTGGAAGATGAACGGGCGTTTGCCTCGGAAGAAATCGAACAAAAAATTACTGCCCCTGAAAGCAACAGGAAGATAATAAAGGAAATTGCCACATACGCATACGAACATGAGAGGAAAACCGGCCATTTTCCCAAGACATTGATTTTTGCCGTAAACGACCTGCCTCACACCTCTCATGCCGACCAGATTGTCAGGATATGCCGTGAGGAATTTCAGCAGGGAGATGGCTTTGTCCAGAAGATTACCGGAAGTCCGAGCGTTGATCGCCCGCTACAGAAGATCAGGGAATTCAGAAACCGTCCCAATCCCAAAATTGTTGTTACCGTTGATATGCTCTCAACGGGTGTGGATATTCCAGGCATCGAATTCATTGTTTTCCTGCGGCCTGTCAAATCAAGAATCCTCTGGGTTCAGATGCTTGGCAGGGGCACACGGCTGTGTCCTGAAATAAACAAAGAATCTTTCACTATCTTTGACTGTTTTGACGGCACCCTGATTGAATACTTCAAAAACACAACCGACTTTAAAGTGGAACTGCCTGAGAAAGAGCCTTTATCAATACCGCAGGTCATTGAAAATATTTATCAGAATGTTGACAGGGATTATTACATCAAGGTCTTGGTCAAACGCCTGCGGCGCATAGAACGCACCATGAGCGGTGAGGCGCGGGCGTTGTTTGCCAATTTTATCGCAGGCGGAGATATAGGGCAATTTGCCGGTGAACTGCCCGAAAGACTCAAAAAAGACTTTACCAATACCATGAATCTCCTCCGTGATGAGAAATTTCAGGATTTGCTGGTGAACTACCCAAGAGCGAAGAGGAGTTTCCTCGTAGGGTACAGCGTGCAGGATGATGTTACATCAGAGGTCATGCTTCGCAAAGGGAAGGACTACCAGAAACCTGATGACTACCTTGTTTCATTCGCCCGCTTTGTGAATGAAAACAAGGCGCAGATTGAGGCTATCCGGATTTTATTGGAAAAACCAAAAGACTGGAAAACAGAGGCGCTTAATGACCTCCGTAAGAAGCTGACAACAAATGACTTTTCTGAAAAAGAACTCCAGAGGGCGCACAAGCTTGTCTACCACAAAGACCTTGCTGATATTATCTCTATGGTCAAACATGCTGCAAGGGAAGAGGAGCCAATATATACAGCAGAAGAGCGGGTTGATCAGGCGATTCAAAAGGTAATGGCAGGCAAATCATTGAATGAGGAACAGCGGAACTGGATGGGGCTTATACGGCAGCATCTTATAACAAATCTTACCATTGACCTTGCCGACTTCGATTATGCCCCTATCTTTGAAAGACAAGGCGGCAAAGGAAAGGCAGAGAAGGTCTTTGGGGGAAAACTCGAATCATTGATTTCAGAGATCAATTGCGCAATCGCAGCATGAAAGAGGAGAACCGCAAAGACGCAAAGGACGCAAAGGGAAAAATGGATATTGAAGAAGTTGGTAAGAAAATAATAGGTGCGGCCATAAAAGTGCATTGTGCTTTAGGTCCTGGTTTGCTGGAATCATCGTATCAAAAGTGTCTGGATTACGAATTGTGAAAGACAGGATTAAACGTTGAGTGTGAAATGTCCTTGCCAATAAAATACGAGGGTGTCAGGATTGATGCGGGATATCGGATAGACATGCTGGTGGATAACTGTGTTATTATCGAGAATAAGACTGTTGAAAAAATATTACCTATACATGAAGCCCAGCTTTTGACCTATCTGAAAATGAAAAACTGCAAACTTGGGTATTTGCTAAACTGGCATGTCATACTTATGAAAGACGGTATAAAGCGGATGGTCAATAATTTATAAAAATGTTGAACCCAAAAATAGATGATGATGAAAGAGAATAAAAAAATAACACAGGGAAAATTTATAATGTGTGTTTTTAGTTTTTATGGTTCTTTCTTTGCGTTCTTTGCGCCTTTGCGGTTCATTCATAAAGGGAAATAACACATGTCCGACATCGTAAACAAACTCTGGGGATTTTGCCATACCCTGCGCCATGACGGCATCGACTATGGCGATTATATTGAGCAGCTTACCTACCTGCTTTTTCTCAAGATGGCTGACGAAAAGGGCGTCTGCATACCAAAAGACTGCACATGGGAAAGCCTGAAAAAAGAGAGCGGAACCAGCCTGCTTGACCATTACTCTGATGTTCTTCGTAAATTGCGGGAAGAAAAAGGATTGCTTGGAGATATCTTTGCACAGGCAATGCCCCGCTTTAACAATGCCGTAAACCTAAAACGGTTAATCACCATGATTGACGATGAAAAATGGACGGAGATGGACGTTGATGTCAAAGGGGCTGCATTTGAGGGGCTTCTTGAAAAGGCGGCAAGCGAGGGAAAGAAGGGCGCCGGGCAATACTTTACTCCAAGACCGCTTATTCAGTCTATCGTGGGGGTTATGAAACCCGATCCACGGGAGACCCCTGATTTTACCATCTGTGATCCCGCCTGCGGCACAGGCGGTTTTTTGATGCGCGCCTATGAATGGCTCATGGAGATTACAAAAGGGGCATTGGACAGAAAGGACGTCAAACGGATAAAGACCGCCACGTATTACGGCCAGGAACTTGTGCCTCGTCCAAGGAGGCTTGCATTAATGAATCTCTTCCTGCATGGGCTTGAGCCAAAGATATATTTAGGCGATTCTATTTATGAGTCCAAACGCGGTGAACAATACCATTGCATCCTCACCAATCCGCCGTTTGGCACAAAAGGGGCGAATCAGGCGCCTGAGCGGGACGACTTTACCATAGCCACAAGCAACAAACAACTCAATTTTATCCAGCATGTCATGAACATCCTCAGGCGCGGGGGCAGGGCTGCGATTGTCCTGCCTGACAACTGCCTCTTTGAAGACAAGGCAGGAGATGTCTTTGAGATACTGATGCACGACTGCAATCTGCATACAATCCTGCGCCTGCCACGGGGGACATTCACGCCATACAGCCCCGGCGTCAAGGCGAATGTTATCTTCTTTCAAAAAGGCGTTCCAACTGAGAATGTCTGGATATTTGACGCCCGCTCCAACGTGCCGGGCATTACAAAAAAAGAACGACCTTTGACTCATGCGCATTTTGAAGAATTTGAGAAATGCTATGGCAAAGACCCGAATGGACAAGGCAAAAGACAGGACCTGGGAGAGGAAGGCAGATTCAGGAAATTCCATATCAGCGATATAAAAGAAAGGGATTACAAGCTTGATATAACATGGCTTAAAGACGAGACGATTGAAGATGCAGACAGCCTGCCTGAGCCGCAGGATTTGGCAAGCGAGGCGATTACGGAACTGGAGGCAGTGGTGGACGATCTGAGGGATGTGCTTCAATTGATTGAGGCAAATGGAGGGGAATAATCCTATGTCTGAAATCGTTCCACCTGCACGACAGTATGCTGAATTTCTTGCGAATATCAAACGTACTATTCAGCAGGCGCGCACCCGCGCTTATTATGGGGCAAATAAAGAGCTCATTGGACTTTACTGGAATATCGGCAGGGAAATAGCCGAACGTCAGGAGCGGGAAGGCTGGGGTAAATCCGTGGTTGAAAGATTATCACGCGACCTGCGCGAGGAATTCCCCGGTCTCTCAGGCTACTCATCACAGAATTTGTGGTACATGCGGCAGTTCTATACGGAATATAGAGATTATTCAAATCTCCAACAATTTGTTGGAGAAATTCCATGGGGACAGAATCTCATTATTTTATCAAAAGTTAAAAACATCAAGGAAAGAGAATTCTATCTCCGGCTGACGATTAAATCAGGCTGGAGCCGCAATGTCCTTCTTAATCAGATAAAAGCAAAGGCATACGAACGGCAGGTAATGAGCAATAAACAGCACAATTTCACCGAAACATTGCCTGAACATATCGCGCAGCAGGCTAATGAAGCCATGAAGGACGTCTATATGCTTGATTTCCTCGGCATCGGCAAGCCTGTGGTCGAGCGGGAAATGGAACGGCGCATGGTTAACAAAATACGCGATGTCATTCTCGAACTGGGCTACGGCTTCTCTTTTATAGGCAACCAGTATCGCATAGCGCAGCACAGCCGCAACCAAATTTCCTTTATGAAAATGGGGAGATTGCTTCGGAAAAGGCCCTCGCAATGACAGTGACCATGCACTTTGATGGCACACTGCACGTTGTCATTGCGAGTGAAGCGAAGCAATCTTTCACTCATAAAAAACGGTACCTCCTGAAAAGGGGCTTATGAAAAAACTTACAAAAAAAAGAAGTTTTTATGGAGTAATACTATAAAGCTTAATGATAAGGAATACTTTATCGACTTGCTGTTTTTTCACCGCAAGCTCAGAAGCCTTGTGGCTATTGAACTAAAGGCAGGCAGCTTTCAACCGGAATACACCGGTAAGATGAATTTTTACCTGAACCTCCTTGACGATTTAGTAAAAGAAGCAGACGAAAACCCTTCTATTGGCATTATTCTCTGCGCCGACCGTGATCGGGTCGAAGTAGAATATGCGTTGAGAGGCATAGACAAACCCATGGGTGTTGCAGAATATGTACTGACGAAGAAATTACCCAAAAATCTTATTGGTAAATTACCCGACTCCAGTGTTATCGAAGCGGAGATTCTAAAGGAATTAGGGGCTGAAGAGGTATTGAAAGATAAATCGAAGAAGCGCAAACCAAAGAGTAAGAGGCAGTGACAAATGAGTGATTTGCCGAAGGGGTGGGAGGTAATAGCTTTGAAGGAAATAGTTTCATCAGTCAAAGGCAAAAAACCAAAAATATTAACTGATGTGAAAACGAATAATACTGTTCCTTACATAGATATAAAAGCTTTCGAAAAGAGAGAGATACGTCAGTACGCCGATATTCATTCTTTAAATATTGCATGTAAAGAAGATGTGTTAGTTGTATGGGATGGGGCAAGGAGCGGTCTCGTTGGTATTGGTCAAGAAGGTGCTATTGGTTCAACAATACTCGCAATCAAGCCATTCTGTATAAGCTCACAGTATTTATATCATTTTCTTCAAACCAAATATGAATACATCAACACCAATCATCGTGGAACTGGTATCCCTCATGTTGATCCAGAGGTATTCTGGAATATAGAATTTCCAATAGCCCCCCTCAACGAACAGCGCCGCATTGTAGCCAAGCTGGAAAGGCTTTTGCACAGGGTAGATGCCTGCAAAGAACGGCTGGAGAAAATCCCTGCCATCCTCAAACGCTTCCGCCAGTCCGTCCTCGCCGCCGCATGTACGGGAAAATTGACGGAGGATTGGAGGAAAAAGCATAATATTGCAGACGATAGGTGTGATTTGAGTTTACAAGATGTTGGTATTGTTTCAGGCGGGATAACTAAGAATAGCAAACGTAAACAACTACCTTTGCAAGTTCCATATCTCAGAGTTGCAAATGTTTATGAGAATGAATTAAGGCTTGAGGATATGAGAAATATCGGTGTAACCCAAACAGAATTTGAACGAACGCTTTTACACAAGGACGATCTTCTTATTGTTGAAGGTAATGGTAGCATCGAACAGATTGGCCGGGTAGCCCTTTGGAATGGCAGTATACATCCATGTCTTCACCAGAATCATTTAATAAAGTTTCGCGTATCTAAAAAGACCATTTCTCGTTATGTATTGTTCTGGCTTATGTCACCTATTGGACGAGAACTTCTTGTTGAAGCTGCTGTTTCAACTGCGGGTCTCCATTCTTTAAGTATTTCAAAAATAGGAAAGCTTCCAATCAAAATTCCCCCTCTCCCCGAACAGCATGAAATCGTCCGCCGTGTAGACGCCCTTTTCAAAAAGGCAGACGAGATTGAGGCGCGGTATAAGAAGGCAAAGGCCTTTGTGGACAAGCTCAGCCAGTCAATCCTTGCCAAGGCCTTCCGCGGCGAGCTTGTGCCTCAAGACCCGAACGATGAGCCTGCCTCTGAACTATTGAAACGTGTCAAAGAAGAACGAGTTGCAAGAGAAGTAAAAATAGAGACAGAGAAAAGGAAGAAACGCAAAGAAAAATTTCTCATAAAATGATATAAAATGTTAGGCTATTAACCATTATTTTTTTTTGAAAAGGGAGGTATTTAAATGCCAGAATTAAAAGTACCTATATCAGCAGATGAGATTATAGAAGCGGTGAAAACGATGAAAAAAAGCGACAGGGAGGCTTTTGTTGAGGATTTATTGGCCATAACTTCTCCTGAATATATACAGAGCATTAAGGAAGCAAGGGCAGATTACAAGGCAGGCAGGACAAAATCCCACAAAGAGATTTTTAAAGGATGAACTATAATCTTGTTTATACCCGAAGATTTGAAGGATAAATTAAAACCAGAATCAAAGGTGAGGGTAATGCTTTTGCTTGATGAGGATACTGCATGGAATAATTTTGCCATGTCTCAGTTCTTGAAAGGGTATTCAGAAAAAGATGCCATCTATGACAAGCTATAACCTTGGCGATAGTGTTCTCATTACCTCATGCTAACTTGCAATATACTTCAAAAAGACTTGCTCTTATTCTCTATGAAGAAAATTTCTGACATCCCAAAACCTGACCGTCCACGTGAAAAACTTCTGCAAAAAGGCGCAGAGGCATTATCTGACATTGAGTTGCTCGCCATTCTTTTGGGCAGCGGAACCAAAGGCCATGACGTCATGACGGTTGCAGAAAGGATATTAAAGGTACTGGACGCCCATAATGAGAAACTGAATCTGAATGAGCTGAAAAAGATCGAGGGGGTAGGGCCTGCAAAGGCAACCCTGATTGCCGCTGCCCTGGAATTTGTCCGCCGGCGTATCCGGCCAGAAGGTTTGAAGATATCTTTTCCCGCAGATGTCCTGCCTTTGATCGCTAATTATGCCGACCGCAAACAGGAACACTTTATCTGTGTTTCTATCAATGGCGCAAATGAAGTCATAGCTGCCCGTGTGGTTACGGTGGGGTTGGTCAACAAATCTCAGGTTCATCCACGAGAGATATTCGCCGACCCTATCACGGATCGTGCTGCCGCCGTAGTTATTGCTCACAACCATCCGTCAGGGAGTTTATCACCCAGCAAAGAGGATATTGAAGTAACCAAACAATTAAGGGCAGCCGGAGAAACCCTGGGCATCAAATTATTAGACCATATCATCTTTAACCACAAAGGATATTACAGCTTCCTGGAAAGAGGGGAATTGGTAACACTTTAGTTTTTTGAAAAATTACCCTAGCGCAGCACAGCCGCAACCAAATTTCCTTTATGAAAGCGGGGAGATTGCTTCGGAAAAGGCCCTCGCAATGACAGCGACCATGCGCTTTGATGGCACACTGCACGTTGTCATTGCGAGTGAAGCGAAGCAATCTTTCACTCATAAAAAACGGCACCTCCTGAAAGAGGTTTGTGAAAAAACTTACAAAAAAAAGAAGTTTTTATACAGTAATACTATAATAACGATGTTGCCGCACGGTGTAGGGGCGAAGCATTTGCCATAAATTGGCATAAATGTATTTACACCCCCAAGCTGGCAAATGCTTCGCCCCTACTTTTTCAAAAGACTAACGTGTTACGGGAATTGTAAGTTTTATGAATGGGGATGATAACATTGGTATTGGATGTTGGATGGACTTTTACCATAATATAAAATATTACCTCATAACATTAATAAGTGAAGAAACGGAAAGTTACAATCATGTTTCCCTTCAGATCGATTAAAAACCGATTAATCCTGATCCTCCTGCTTTGTTCGTTTACGCCCCTGCTGTTGTTGCGGTTTGTGGCCTTTCCGAAGGCGCAAAAGGATTTGGAAGAGGCCTTGATACGAAACCTGGAGGGGGTCAAGCAAAAGCAGGTCGAGATTGTAAAGATGTGGTTTGATGAAAAGAAACGTGACGCGAAGGTTGTCAGCAGAAACGTATCTTCCGTAATGGAACGGAACGCGGATGATAAATCCAGGGGTTTCCCGAAATTAAATGAACACCTTGAGATGGTCAAGTCGGAGTATGGATACAAGGCGGTACGCATCACTTCACGTGACGGAACGGTGCTTGTGGCCACAGAGCGAGGATGCGTCGGTTCCAACGTCATGAACGATGATTATTGCAGAGAGGCGTTGAATGGAAATGTTTTTCTGTCAAAAATTCAATACCTTGTTTCAGGCGAAAGAAAGAACAAACAGAGCGACGGCAATGTTCCGGTAATGTTTCTCTCTGCCCCGCTGCTTGATTCCAGCAATCGTACAACCGGGGCGGTTGTTTTCACGGTAGATACGTTGCCTCTCACCGAGATTATGAAGAGCGCGAAGTTAGGAAAAACGGGGGAGACCTTTCTCATCAACCGTGAAGGTTGTATGCTTACCGAATCACCTTTTGCCGGTGAAATACGAAAGGCCGGTCTGGTTCAGCAGGGGACGGCGTTGGCGTTAAGGGTCATAAACCCGTATACGGGAAAACTTACGGAGGGGGTGCAACGATGTCTGAGCGGCAATGACGGGTATGATGCAGATGGTTACAAAAATTACGATGGGAGGAAGGTGCTGGGGGCGTGGCGCTGGATTCCTGAGTACGACTGCGGGCTGCTTGCACAAATTGATATCCGGGAGGGGTATGGCGCGGCGCGTAGTTTAAAGATGTTTGTCCTTTCGATGTTATTGGTACTGGCTTTTCCCCTGATACTGACGGCATTTTATTTTGGGAAACGGATTTCAGCCCCCATTTTAAAGATAACGGAGATGACGAAAAGGATTACCAGCGGCGACCTGGGGCAGCGGGTAAAAGACCGTGGCAAAAAAGACGAAATTAGCGAGCTGGCGCGAGCATTCAACGTGATGGCAGAATCCCTGGAAGAAAAAACGGTCAAATTAAGAAATTATACCGCTGATCTGGAGAATACGGTAAAAGAGAGAACCCTGAAGCTGCAGGAGACGACGAATTTTTTAAATAGTATCTTGGCGGGTTCTACGGAATATTCGATTATTGCGGAAGATTTGAACGGCAACATCCTGGCCTTTAACAAAGGGGCAAGTCTGATCTATGGTTATGCGCCAGAAGATATGATTGGTGTGGCGAATGTGAGAATTCTTCATACCGAGGAAGATTTAAAAGGGGGGAAGGTCGATCGTATGTTAGAGATAGCGCGCGCAACGGGCCGGTATGAGGGGGAGGTTTTCAGGAAGAGAAAGAATGGAGAAGTATTTCCCGTCCATGTTACGTTCACCTTGCGGCGTGATGAAAAAGGGCAACCTATCGGATTTGTGGTGATATCCAAAGATATTACCGAAGAAAAGACCGTGACGCTCGAAAAAGAAATTGTCAATAATGTTAATAAGATCATTGCTTCTGGTCTTGACATTAAAGAAGTGTACAAAAATATTTATCACGAATTGAAAAGGAGGATTGATTACATCTGGCTGGGAGTGGCCTCTCTTGTTGACGGGACAGAAATTGTTGAGGATTCGCATATTGTCGACGGGGTGTTATTGTCCACCGATTGGTTGCATTGCTATCGGTCTATGTCGTATGCAACGGCGCAGGATCTCTCGATCACACAGGGGATTCCTGTTTTTGTTCAGGACACCCAGGAAGGCGTGTATCACTTTGACGGGGAATTATCTGAAAAAGGGATCCATTCATATATTTGCTTTCCGTTGAAATCAAAGGGAATTACTGTAGGAACGGTTACCCTGGGAAGCAGGAAAAAAGACGTCTTTGACGAAGCGCACTTCGGATTACTCAGCCAAATTACTCCCCAATTGGCCATTGCCATTGAAAATACGAGACTTTTTCACTCCACGCGGGAATCGGAAAAAAAATATCGGGACCTTGTGGAAAATGCGCCGGAAATGATTCACGAGGTCAGCCTGAAGGGAACTTTTATTAACGTCAATAAGACAGAGTTAAATAAATTGGGATATGTTCTTGAAGAAATGAGGCAGATGACGCTGGAAGATATTGTTCCCCCTGAATATCGTGAGGAAATAAAGCGGCTTGTTCGGCGGATTCAGGAAACCGGAAGCGGTGAGCTGGAAACGGTGTTTCTGACAAAATCGGGAAAGGAGATCAACGTTGAGATTAACGGGACAGCTCTTTATAACGCAAAAACGAGGGAATGTCTTTGCGTGAGGGCATTTGTGCGGGATATTACAGAAAGAAAAAGGATGGAGGAACAAGTCCGCCGGTCAGAAAAACTGGCCTCAATGGGGGAACTCGCTGCAGCGATCGCGCATGAGATTCGCAATCCGCTGGGAGCAATATGTAATTCTGTGGGCATTCTGGATTCCCATTTAAAATTGACAGGACAGGACAAACATTTGCTGGAGATGATTGTAGGTCAATCCGAAAGATTAGACAGAATTATCAGCGCCTTCCTCGCTTTTGCTCATCCCGGCGATCCGTCTTTCTCCTTGCATGATGTCCGGGAAGTGATTAAAAATACCCTCTTCCTCTTGGAGCAGGACAGCCGGTTTACCGAACAGATTGAACTGAAGGAGATATACGAGAGCGTATTGCCAAAAGTGTACATTGATCCGGACCTCATTCACCAGGTGTTGTGGAACCTATTGATAAATTCTCTTGAAGCAATGCCGGCGGGCGGGCAAATTAGAGTGATGGCAAGAAAGGCGAATGTGTTTTTGCGGGATGCGGTGGAGATTGTGATATCAGACACGGGAATCGGTATACCGGTTCACGAGCTAGACAAGATATTTGAACCATTTTATACAACAAAAACGGAGGGGACGGGATTGGGTCTCTCGGTGGTTCAGCGCATCATCGATGATCACGGCGGGACGATTTACGCCAAGAGCAAGAAGGACAAAGGGACGACCTTTTATATCAAATTGCCCGTTGGAAATGAAAAATTGGCGCTTCAGAATAATCTTTTTACAGGGTGATTCAGAAATTATGGAAAACGGTAAAATCCTTGTTGTGGAAGATCAGGATGCCATGAGGGAATCTCTCATGATTGCCTTTCGGGATGAGGGATATCAGGTTGACGTTGCGGTAAGCGGCGAGGAGGCTCTCCAAAAATTAGGGAGCCATGACGGATATGATCTGATCGTGACAGATTTGAAGATGAAAAAGATTGACGGGCTGGAAGTGCTTAGGTTGGCGAAGTCGCTGCATCCCTCTACGGAAGTGGTGCTGATTACCGCTTATGGCACTATCAGTACGGCTGTTCAGGCAATTCGTGACGGGGCATATGACTATGTGACAAAACCCTTCCGTCATCAGGAAATTTTGAAAGTTGCAAAAAAGGCGCTTGAGAAAAAGAGCTTAAAAGACCGGGTCAGATACCTTGAAGGCGAAATTCGGGATAAATATAAATTTGAAGGCATTGTGGGCAACTCGAATGCCATGCTGGAAGTCTTAAAAATAATTTCACAGGTGTGCCGTACCGAAAGCACGGTACTGGTTACGGGTGAGAGCGGGACGGGGAAAGAGCTGGTTGCGCGGGCCGTCCATTATAACAGCCTGCGGAGGGAAGGGCCCTTTATTGTTATTAATTGCGGTGCATTACCTGAAAATTTGCAGGAAAGCGAATTGTTTGGGCATATGAAAGGGGCATTTACCGGCGCCATTAAAGATAAAGTGGGATTATTCCTGCAGGCGCAGCGGGGAACGATCCTTCTGGATGAAATTGGAGAAACTTCCCCATCGACACAGGTAAAACTCCTGCGATTTTTGCAGGACGGCGAGATTCGTCCGGTCGGCGGAAACAAGGCGATATACGTAGACGCCAGAATTATTGCGTCAACCAACGAGAACCTTGAAAAGGCCGTTGAATCAGGAAAATTCAGAAAAGATCTTTTCTATCGCATCAACGTGATCCGCATTCACCTTCCCCCTCTCAAAGACCGGCGGGAGGACATTCCTCTTCTGGTAGACTATTTTTTAGAGAAAATTTTAGAAAAATTGAAAAAGGGGAAACGGGTATTCTCAGAAGAATCAATGCGCTCCTTCATAAACTATGATTGGCCAGGCAATATCAGAGAGCTTCAAAATATCATAGAAAGAGCGGTTACCCTGTCTAAGAATGAGATCATCAATGCAGAAGAACTCCCGCTTCCCATTGAGGAAGTTGCCGCGCTTGCCAGGAATCCCATCGAGGAAAAGAAGAGGAAGTCCTTTATTGTGACAACCCTTGCAGAACAAGAAAAGAATGCGATTGTTGAGGCATTGAATAAATATGGAGGTAATCAAACAAAAGTGGCGCAGATGCTCGGAATATCAACAACGACCCTCTGGAGAAAGATAAAAAAATACCGGATCAGGCCACAACATGAAATATCGGATAAAACGGATCGGTAATTTCATACTGAAACTACCATTGCATAATGGAATGTTTTTGGCGTAGGATATTCTATGATTTGAGATATTACAAGAGAATCATGCATTTTAATAAGATATTGATTTGATGCCACTTATATACAATATACGTGGCATTTTATTTTTTTATGAGAAGTTGGTATATTTTTCGTAACTCTTAAAGGCACGCCACGTGGCGTTGGCTCGTTACTCATAAGGTCAATGAATTTTCAGGTTTGTCACAGGCCGAATCATACCATAGCGTCGTGAGGAAAAAAGTTTTATCGAATGTTGAAAAGGAGAAAGAGCGCTGAGATCAAAAGAGTTATCGACGTAGAGTTTGAAGTAAAGAGAAGTCTTGAAGAGGATAAAGAGGGGTATATCGCTTATTTGGTAGGGATTTTTAAAAAATCTTCAGAGAGGGGGAAGGGAATTATGCCATTAACGGAGGGAATCAGTAAGATAAGTACATATATACAAAAATTACCCAGGGCGCCACAACCTGCGCTCACTTCAAGAGAGGTATGGCTTTCTCTCTGGGGGACGATTTTTGGGATAGGGATAACGGCGTTGCTGGCCTTTACATGGAAGTGTCCAATGTTGTTAGGGTCTTTCGGATCTACCGCGCCATTGCTTTATTGTGCGTATAAGTCGCCTCTGGCGCAACCAAGGAATGTCGTGCTGGGGCATTTCATCGGTGCAAGTATCGGTGTAACTATCAATGATTTCTTTGGAGTGACCTGGTGGTCGATTGCGCTCGCCGTCGCCCTTGCTGTTGTTCTTATGTTTGTGACGTATTCGATACATCCCCCGGCAGGTGCAACGGCATATGTAGCTATCCAAACGGGGGGATTGGGTGTCGGGTATTGGTTCATCCTGAATCCTACGATGCTGGGGATATTTATGATGGTGACAGTAGCGGTGATCTTTAATAAGTTGGGTAAGAGAGAGTATCCATTGCATTGGTTGTAAGCAAGGAGATAAACAGGGAGTGCGATTTATTAAAGGGCTGCTATTCTTTGACTTGGTGAGTATTTGTTAAATTACGGAGAAATCTATGTATATCTCGATTAAAAATCGGATTATTTTTTTACTGATTGTATTTACGTTACTGCCCTTTGTCGTATTGCGGATTATTGCCTACCCACGGATACAGTCTGACCTTCAGGAAGTCCTGATCAGGAACCTTGATGGTATTGGGCATAAACAGGCAGAGCTGGTTACTACGTGGATGCATGAGAGAATGAAGAATGCCCGCGTGATTGCGAATAATCCCCTGATGATCAGAAGCGCAAGGATCGCCACGGATGATCGGGATTACCCTGATATTGTCCAATATTTGGAGGTGGCGAGGGGTGAGTATGGCTATAAAGGCGTCTTCGTATGTAACGACGCGGGTGTGATAACCGTTGGTACTGCCGGAGAGGCTGTGGGCGCTGACGTTTCACGGATGGATTATTTCAGGCATGCGATACAGGGGAACACTTCCGCATCGAGCATAATTCCCTCGGAGGTTCCGCTGACGAATGAATTAGGAGAGAAGGAGCTGGGTTTGCCTACCATGTTCGTTTCAACACCGCTTAAGGACCGGGATGGGGTTGTGATTGGCGTTGTTGCCATTCGGGTGGACGCGAATGTCCTGAACGACCTGATGCTGAGTCTGAATCTGGGTAAAACGGGAGAAACCTATCTGGTGAACAAAGATGGGTATATGATTACGGAATCGCGGTTTGCAACCCACCTGAAAGAGATGGGGCTGGTAAAAAAGCGATGCGCCCTGGAATTGAAACTGGTTACCCCTGAGACGGGAGACTTGACGAATGGCGTGAAGCAGTGCATAGCGGGGAATAACGGTTTTGACGCAAAAGGGTATAAGGATTATAGCGGGCTGACCGTGCTCGGGGTATGGCGCTGGTTGCCGGAATTTAATTGGGGCATTATTGCGGAAATAGACCGGGATGAAGGGTATGGGGCTGCTTATAATCTTAAATATATCGTGAGTTCTGTGCTCCTGGTGATTGCATTTCCCATAGTGATTGTGGCGTATTTCATTGGTCGGAAGACCTCGATTCCCATTCTTAAGTTGCGGGAAGTAACCGAGAAGATGGCGGCAGGGGATTTAACCCATCGGGTGGACATCAAAAGAGAAGATGAGATCGGGGGATTGGCCAATTCTTTTAACACGATGGCGAAATCTTTGGATGAGAAGACACGGGAGGTCGTGGAATCAGAAAAACGATATCGGGGCATGTTTAATTCTATCAAAGAAGGGGTGTATCAATCGGAACCAGGCGCGAACGGCGTTTTTACCTTCATCAATAAGGCGGGTGCGGAGATATTAGGGTACAGCGCCCCGGAGGAGGTGATCGGGACAAAGGTAAAGGATATTTATGTGGACCAGGAAGACCGGAGACGGCTGTGCGAGAAGCTCGAAAAAGACGGAGTATGGAGGGAGTTTGTATCCCTTTGCAAAAGGAAAAATGGCGACAGTTTTTATGCGGAACGCACCAGCAATATGCTAAGGGATGAGAAAGGAAACCCCACGGATATCTATGGAGTGTTTCGGGATATCTCGGAAAGAAAAAAGGCAGAACAGGAGATTACGGAATCGGAGAAACGGTATCGGTTGCTGTTTGATTCAATAAAAGAGGGTGTGTATCAATCCGAGCCGGGGCCAGATGGTGCGTTTACCTGGGTCAATCAGGCCGGCGCTGAAATTCTTGGATACCGTTCACCGGAAGAAGTGATTGGAACAAAGGTAAAGGATGTTTACGTAAATCCGGACGATCGCATAAAGCTCCTCGAAAAGCTTGCGAAGGATGGGGTGTGGAAGGGTTTTGTCTCTTTTTGTAAGAGAAAAAATGGCGAGCGTTTCTATATGGAACGGACGTCTAATCTCGTCGTTGACGAAAAGGGCAAGGCCGTTCGTATTGATGGAATATTCAGAGATATTACGGAACGGAAGAAACTTGAAGAGGAATTGAAGGAATCAGAAAGGCATCACCGTCAATTGCTGAACTCACTAAAGGACGGGATATATCAGTGTGAGCCGACGGATGAGGGGGTGTTTACCTGGGTTAATCAGGCCGGCGCTGAAATTCTTGGGTACAGTTCTCCGGAAGAAGTAATTGGGACGCGGGTAAAAGACCTGTACGTGAATCCTGATGATCGGAAGGAGTTGCTTGAGAAATTGGAGAAGGAAGGGGTGTGGCGGGATTTTACCTCGTACTGTAAGAGAAAAAATGGTGAACGGTTTATTTCTGAGCGGACATGCAACCTGGTGCGTGATGAAAACGGAAAACCGATAAGAATTGAAGGTGTATTTAGGGATATAACAGAAAGATAATGTGATTATTTATAAAAGAATTTAAATACACTGAATGTGGGGAGTAGAAAATTATGGGAAATGAAGCAGGAAAGGGTTTGTCGGTAAATGCGAAGACCCTTATTTTGATATTGTTGTTTGTGAATGTTGGATTTGCATCGAAGATGATAAATAAATATTATGCGATGAAGGAAGCAGGATATATCAGGGAGAAGACATTTCATGAACAACTCGAAAACAGAGTGATGAAGGCCTTTGGCTCCATGGAAGATTTGAATAAAATGGTAAATGATATTACCAGGCAAAAGGAAGAGGCAGAAAAGACCGCTGCTTCTTTCCAGTCGCAGGATGAGCAATTAAAGGTAGCAAACAAAAAACTGGAGGAGGCAAAGGGCACTCTGGAGGAGGAAAAGGCACGGTTGCAAAAAGAGATCTGGGGGTTAGAAGATTCGCTGTCGCTCGCAAAAAAGACGTTAAGCAATAAAGATTTAACCATTCAGGAGCTTATGAATAATTTGGACATCCTTGGAAAGGAAAAGGCAAAACTCAAAAAACAACTTGAGGGACATTCGAAAACACCAGACGAGTGGAGCCTTCCCAAGCAGTAAGGTTTAAATTCGTGATATATCCGAAAGATTGTTATGGCAAGGATTTTGATTGTCGGTGGACAGGGCAGGATACGCCGATCGCTGGTGAGCATCTTAACGCGGGAAGGTTTTGGGGTATGCGAAGAAACAGGTTGGGATGGGGTATTGAAGGTTTGTGAAAAAGCCGCCTATGACCTCGTTATGGTAGATTTGGATGCAAAGCCACCGGAAGGCGATAAGATTTTAAAGAGGATAAAACGTGTCAACGGTAGCATAGAAATGGTGGCAATCGTTTCTCAAAACCGGTATGATGCACACCAAATGAATAATGATGGGGTCTATGATTGCCTCCGAAAACCCTTTCGTCAGAAAGAAGTAGTTCATCTGGTAAAAAAGGCATTGGAGAAAAAACAACTGGCAGACAAAGTGCGCAACATGGAACAGATTATCGATATTTGATAAAAAGTTTCTTTGAGTAGGGACGAACGGCCGTTCTCCCTTGATGAAATTGCGCGACGTTGTTTCTGAAGTAAATTCCATAACATTTAATAATAAAAATTGGAGAAAGGGGGTGGAAGCAAATACATATTAATAACAATGTGAGATGCTCATGTAAAAAGACGTATTCAAGAGTAGGAATGTAGCAAAATTAAAGGGGATGTTGTTTTGAGAATATTGTTCACAACAACATTAGAAGAGGAGAATAATTAATGTTATATACTGGAAATGTAGATGCAATTGCAGCGGTATCGTTAAAGAAAGCCACGGCAATGAAGCACAGCCTGATAGGTTTCTTGACGCTTTCTGTGATAGCAGGTTTTTATATTGGATTTGGTGTCCTTCTCATGATTATTGCGGCTGCTCCCGTTGCGGCGATAAATCCTGGGATCGGTAAAATAGTTGGCGGTGCAGTATTCCCCATTGCTTTGATATTAGTAATTATTGGCGGAGCTGAGTTGTTTACCGGATATAACTTACTGATATTAAAAGGCACCTTTCGGGGCACCGTATCATTTGGCGATTCAATGTTGGGGTGGTTTTGGACGTACTTAGGCAATCTGGGCGGATCGATGATTTTTGCGCTTTTAATTTATATGTCTGGTGTGTTTGCCCCTGATCCGTGGCATACCTTTTTGAACAAAGTGGCTACCTATAAGCTGAATGCGCCGTGGTGGGAATTGTTTTTCAGGGGTATCTTTTGTAACTGGCTCGTCTGCTTAGGTATATGGTCAACCTTCAGGTGCACAAGCGATTCAGGTAAGATACTGATGTGCTTTTGGGTCTTGTTCTGTTTTGTTACTACCGGAATGGAACACAGTGTGGCAAATATGACGCTTTTAGCGATTGCAAATTTATTGCCGCACGATCCGGAGGTAATTTCATGGGGTAAGATGTTTGGGTGGAACCTTGTCTCTGTTACCCTCGGGAATATCGTGGGTGGCTCTTTCTTCGTTACCTTCCTGTACTGGTTCGCCACGTATATGGATGAAAAAGGTGCACGGAAGATGGATGCCATAAAGGGTGGTTCAGGAGCAGGAAGCTTACCACGCGCTGGTGGATCTCCTGAAGAGATTAAGGATGTTAAGGTAAAGATGAAGTAACAGAACTATGACGAAACGGAAGATCAGGCGATAGGTTTTATTAGGCTGATACTACAAAGTTTCGCGCTGAGGAAAGAGAAAGGGCCGGGTTTTTCCACCGGCCCTTTTTTGTTTCATCTTTTTGAAAAATACCAGAATCATGGAATTGTGAATGCTTGCACAGATGAAGATTTTATTGTGAATGACCAGTGTCTGTTTCCCCTATAGCATAAAGGTTTCCGTCATTCGAGCCGATATAGATCGTGCCATCAGCGCCGATTGCTGGTGACGATTCTATGGCTTCACCGGTTTCAAAGATCCACTTCAAACGGCCATCAGGATGAAAGGCATACAATTTTTTATCCCGGGAGCCAACGTAAATGGTGCCGTCTGACCCAATCGCTGGTGACGAATGAACAGAGGCGCCCGTCTCGAATCTCCACTTTAGCTTCCCCTGAGCCGTAAAGGCATAGAGATTATTGTCCCCGGAACCCACGTATATGTTTCCTTCCGTGTCAATTCCAGCAGAAGAATCAATATCGTAGTTTGTATCAGCCGTCCACGCTGTCTTGCCATCCGGACGCAAGGCGTAAAGCCGCGCATCCTCAGAGCCAATATAGATGTTGCCGTTTGGTGCAATTAAAGGCGATGCATCCAGGAGGTATCTGGTGCCAAAACTCCATATCGCCTTGCCCTCAGGCTTCATAGCAAATAAATAATAGTCTCCTGAACCAAAATAGATCATGCCGTCGGGCGCAATGGCAGGAGACGACGCAATATGGTCCGCGGTCTTTTGTGTCCATTGCAGTTTTCCGTCATGGGTAATGGCATGAAGTCTTTTGTCCCATGATCCGACATAAATCATGCCATCAGGCGCAATGGCAGGGGATGAAATAATGCCTCCCTCGGATTTGTACTTCCACCGTAACGTGCCATCGGGATTTACTGCGTAAAGATGGCCATCCCACGAGCCAAAAAGAATAGCGCCGTCTTTTCTGATGGCAGGTGATGAATCAACCTCGTCCTGTGTTTCGAATACCCATTTCAGCGTACCGCTCCTGGTAACGGCATAGAATTTCTTATCCTTTGAACCAAAATAAATGGTGCCGTCTTCCCCAATCGCCGGAGATGAGGCAACGGGTCCTTGGGTTTGAAATACCCACTTGAGTACCGGTTTTTGAGTGCCCACGGAGGGGCTTCTTCCGGTATGTTGTAAATCATGTCTGAACATGGGCCAGGGGGTGTCGGCAAGCTGTGCATACAGCGCAGCCGTCCCTGAGATAAAGGATAAAAAAAAGACTAGTGGCAGAGTGAGAGGTCCGATATATTTTTTCAGCATCAATTTTTCCTTATGTTAAAGTATAGGAATTTCAAAACAGCTTTCTGTCCGGTAGGCAGACCTGAACCCAGTGCTGGTTCAATCTTGCAGATTGAACCACATATTTTGAACGGAATAAGCAAGTTTAGAATAACATTTGACGTGAGAAAAATTCCAATGTTCGATTTAATCGTGGACGATTGAACCTGCGCAGCCAATGGAAGGTGGGCATCGCTCACAAAAAATAAGCGCCGCAACCGAGTTGTATTTGGTGGGCGATGCCCACCCTACCCGATTAATCCGATATACAAAAAATCGGGAATATATCCATAGATATCCTCAGAGTATTCCCTTCGTCGACGGAACATCCTTCACCCGTTCGTCTATCCGAACGGCATCACGCAATGCCCTGGCTAGTCCCTTAAATATGGCCTCAGCTATATGGTGTGTGTTGCTGCCGTATGGTACGTTTACATGCAAATTTATCCCGGCATTGGTGCTGAATGCCTCGAGAAATTCTTTAACGAGTTCTGCGTCAAAATTCCCGATCTTTCCGGCAGGAAAGGTAACGTGATACACCAATGCGGGCCTTCCGCTGATGTCCAGTGCGATTGAGGCCAGGGTCTCCTGCATCGGGACGCTTGCATTTGAAAACCGCCGGATACCCTTTTTATCGCCTAATGCCTCCTTTATTCCCTGTCCCAGACATATCCCCACGTCCTCCACGGTATGATGGTCATCAATGATACGGTCGCCAACGGCCTTGAGTTCCAGATCGAACAGGCTGTGTTTCGCGAGAATGTCAAGCATGTGGTCCAGAAAGCCAATATCGGTGGTAATACGGCTATCCCCTTTTCCGTCGATATTGACGGTTAAAGAGATCTCCGTTTCTTTGGTCTTTCGACGAATGGTGGCGGTTCTTTTTGGCATAAAAATGTTACCCGTTGGCTGCTATGCCTGCTGATTTACGGGCAGCAGGCAGTCATTGCCTTTGATTGTGTGGTCGTTATAAGTTCTTTCAGGTGTTGAATCAGGATATCGATTTCTTCCCTTGTCCCAATGGTAATGCGCAGACAATCGTCCAGTCGCCTCAGATTGAAATATCGCACCAGTATCTTCCGCGATTTAAGCGCCTGGTAGAGGGTGTGGGCGGAAACTCCTTTCATGCACCGTGCCAATACAAAATTGGTTTGGGAAGGATATACAAAAAATCCCATTTCCTGCAGCGATTTCGTAAGATAGAGTCTCGTTTCCTTTATCTTTTCAACGTGCGCTTTCATGCTTTTTTGATCATCCAGCGCTGCCACTACGGCTGCAATGCTCAGGCGGTCAACGTTATATGAATCCTTTACCTTCATCATCCCCTGAATGAGATGCTCCTGGGCAATACAAAAACCTAGTCTGATGCCAGCCAGCGAATAGGATTTTGAGAGGGTTCTCAGGATAAGGATATTCCGGTGTTGCCCGACGAGGGAAAGGCAATTGTCCTCTGCAAAATCGGCATATGCCTCATCAATGACCAGCACCCCGTCAATCTGGGCGGCAATTCTGGATATTTCCTGCGATGGTATCATCGTCCCCGAAGGGGAATTGGGGTTTGCAAGGAAAGTAACTTTTGCCCCTTTTACCAGAAAATTCTCGGGTAGAGAATACCCTTCGGTAAAGTCCACGTCACATGCCATGCTATCCTGAAGTTCTGCGAGGGTTTTATAAAGCATATACGAGGGATACGGGAAAACAACCTTGTCCTCTTGCCCTGCAAAACTCCGGATAATGATGGATAGCAGGTCATCTGAACCGTTTCCTGCCATAACGTATTCCGGCTTTGTGCCAAGGATCTCTGCGATTTTGATTCTGGCCGCCGTTGCAATGGGGTCGGGATAGAGACGCAGGTTCTCATTCACTGCCTCTTTGATTGCATGTAACACCCTTGCTGAAGGCGGATACGGATTTTCATTGGTGTTGAGCTTTATGTAGATGCCGTCTTTCGGCTGTTCTCCGGGCGTATATCCGGACATTCTTTCAATATTATTTCTGAAATAACTCAATCGTATACTCCTTTGAAACCTTTCACCACAGGGTTTGCTAGCTGAAAAGTAGGGGCGAAGCATTTGCCATAACCGGCATAAATGCACTCATACACAAGCGGGCAAATGCTTCGCCCCTACAAGACAATATTATTCGTAGAGAGAATTTTTCAAAAAGCTAAGGTGTTACGTTTTGTGTTTTTTCTCTGTTTTCTGTGATTTGTTATCCTGCAAACCGAGCCGTATTTGAACCGACCATGTGTGTGCATCCAAACCCTCAGCCCCTGAAATTTCCGCAATGTCCTGATATGCCTTCCTGAGCGCTGGTTTGGAATAGGTTATTATGCTGTACCTTTTCAGGAAATCATTGACCGATAATCCGGATGAAAAGCGTGCGGTTCCGCCGGTTGGAAGCACATGGGAAGGCCCTGCAATATAATCTCCCACAGCAACGGGGGTATACGGTCCAAGAAAGATCGCCCCGGCATGTTTCAATCGCGACAACAGGGTTCTGGGGTTTTTTGTCATAACCTGCAAATGCTCCGGAGCTAGTGCATTGGCAGCCTCAATGCACGCCTCAAGGTTTTTGGTCAGGAGGATAACGCCAAACTTTTCCAGGCATTCCCGTGTGCCTGCATGCCGTTTAATTCTCATTATTTGTCGTTTTAGCTCCAGATTTACCTGTTCTGCCAACTCAGCTGAGCACGTGACCAGGATGGAGATGCCTGGTGTGTGTTCCGCCTGGGACAGCAGGTCAGACGCGACAAATGATGGATCGGCATGGCCGTCTGCAACAATTACCACCTCGCTGGGCCCTGCCAGCATATCGATGCCAGCATATCCGAAGATCTCCTTTTTCGCAAGGGTTACAAAAATATTTCCCGGCCCGACAATCTTGTCCACCCTTGGAATCGTCTCGGTGCCAAACGCAAGGGCTGCGATGGCCTGAGCTCCGCCTACCTTGTAGATATCACTGACGTCAGCCTCCCTTGCAGCAACGAGCCTCTCCGGTGGAATGGTTCCATCCCGGGAAGGAGGGGTGGTCATGATGATTTTTTTTACCCCTGCGACACGTGCTGGTATGGCATTCATCAGTACCGTAGACGGATAAGACGCTGCACCGCCCGGGACGTACACCCCTGCGCTTTCCAAAGGTGCATATACCGTGTCAAGCACGATGCCGTCCGCCTTTAACGGGCTGACCTTGCGGATACGGATATGTTCCTGGTACGTCCATATGTTTTTTACGGCTTTTTGTATGGACCTGATAAAGGGGCGTGATATTTTCCGGTACGCCTCTTCGAATTCTTTTTCTGTTACCCGGAAATCCTTCGGCAAAAGACGAACACGATCAAAGCGCTTGCCATATTTTACAAGGGCCGCATCCTTTTGCTTTTTGACGTCATGGATAATTTTCTGTACCGTTGCGCTCTGAGCAGCCAGGCCATCGAAAAGATTGAGCGTTTGCTTGAGTTTGTCGATTTCCCTGTCAACGTTACCTTCCCACGTCCTGAGTATTCGTATCATGGTATTTTTAAAAATAAACGAAGCCTGAGCCTCGGTATTAGCAAGGTATTAACCACGAGTGCTTTTCATGAAAAGTTTGACGTAATTCATTGTCATTGCGAGCGGCAGCGAAGCAATCTCAGGTCTTTTGCAAACAAGAGATTGCTTCGTCGCTTCACTCCTCGCAATGACAGCATTCTTTATGCGCTTACTATAGTAACTTATTATCAACTGCTGAGTCAAAAATTATATTTTTAACGAAGAATATTGTCAAGGAAAATGGAAAGGGAAAAGTAAGGCATGGAATAATGAACGGTGCGTTAAGAAAGAGTGTCGTGTGATTTCAGATAATGTCTCCGGTAGAGAGATCGTAGATCCAGGAGAAGTCGGCAGGTTTGTATTCAAAAAGTTCTCCCGTATGGAAAAAGGTGCCAATCTCCCTTTCCGCAGCGGCTGGGGAGTCCGAGCCATGGATCAGGTTAAAGCGGTTACTGACGGCATAGTCGCCGCGAATGGTGCCTGGTTCCGCCCTGAAACCGAAGGTTGCCCCCATCATCTTCCGTGCAATTTCTACAATGTTTTTTCCCTGCAGCGCCATAACGATTACCGGTGCAGACGTGGTGTATCTGACCAGCGGTTCAAAAAAATCCTTCCCCTCATGTTCGGCATAGTGTTTCCTCGCCATCGTTTCCGTAATGCGGAGCATCTTCAGCCCTATGATTTGAAATCCCTTTTCCTCAAAACGACAAATGATCTTGCCCATAAGACGGCGTTGAAGGGCATCTGGTTTTAAGATAATTAAGGTCTTTTCCATACCATGTCTTTCCTTTCTCTTTTCAGTCTCGTACGACGGTTTCTCTGGTTTATTTATATTTGCCTTCCTTAAGCTTTTTAACGTACCGTTCCCTTGCCTGTAAAAAAAAATTTTGGTATTCCAAGCTTTTGTAGTCTGGAAATGTCCATGGGAAGAATTCGTATCCGCCCCTGCGATAATTCAGGGTTACTTCGGCATAGATGCCATTTTGTAAATAGATGCGATGGGAAAAATCCTTGGTGGAAGCCAGGATGAGTCTGCTTTCATTAAGGTAACCAGGGTCAATATTGACGGGGCGTTTCACTGAATATTTCCTTGAATCAGCAACGGCTTCCTCCATACTGTTGGTTTGTACCTTGATTGCGGCAATCTCATCAGGGGAAATGAGTTTTTGAAAGCTGTAAAATTGTCTCTTGATTTCCTCCCCCATTTCCTCATGGTAATACTCCGTAAAATGAAAGGGGAGTATATCGCTTTTCAGGTCAATAGTGCCAAAAGATGTTGTCAGGGTTTTTTCCATCTCCCCGGGCAGTCCGGGAATATTTGTCAAAACACCAATAATGAGATTTACCGGTTTTGGTTTTGAAATGTGGCCCAAGGTAATTGCTGTTTACCCATGTTAAAAGTACAAAAAGGGAAATTAGATCTTCGGTGGCGGTTTATCTGTGGAGCGACGAGGCGCGTCGCTCTACTCATCGATGTATGCCGGTGATACCTGCAGACAAAACATAGCCATTACAATTTTGACAGCGCTTCAAAGAGGTGTTCAATCTTCGCCCGGACTCCATCAGGTGTGGTCAGGAATGTTTCGCCGCCTTTTCTCAACTTTATTTCAATCTCTTTCGTCTCGGTAAATTTCTTACCGATGATAACTTTTACAGGAATGCCAATCAGATCAGCGTCTTTAAATTTCACACCGGGCCGCTGATCCCGGTCGTCCAGCAACACCTCCATATCCGCACAATTCGTCAGGTCGTCGTAAAGGCGATGCGCCACCTGCATGAGAGCATGATCATTGACGTTGACGGGAATGATAATAACCTTGTACGGTGCCAGGGAAAGCGGCCATAGAATCCCATTTTCATCATGCGACCTTTCAATAGCGGATGCAATGATACGGTTAACTCCGATGCCGTAGCAGCCCATGATCATCGATTTCCCCTTACCGTTGGCGTCCAGGAACTTTGCCTTCAGGGCATCGCTGTATTTCGTGCCAAGTTTAAATACGTGTCCGATTTCAATCCCCTGTGAGATAGTGATCTCGTGATCACATCTTTTGCACCGGTCGCCGGTGGTTACATAACGGACATCCGCAACGCGGCTGATCTTAAAATCGCGCTCGGCATTGACATTGCTTAGGTGCATGTCTGATTTATTAGCGCCGGTAACGAAATTGCGCAGTACGGATACGGCCTGATCCGCTATGATTTCTACATTTAGTCCCACGGGGCCTGTAAACCCGACCCGGGCGCCCGTAACCTTTTCTATCGTGGCATGGTCTGCCAGCGCAACCGCATCCTGGCCAAGCGCCTTGGTTAATTTGGTTTCATTGACCTCATGATCACCGCGCAGGAGGACGGCAATCGGTTGCCCGTTTGCGATATAAATCATGGTTTTGACCATGTGATGAGGTTTTACCTGTAAAAAGTCACTGACCTCATGGATGGTATGCTTATTGGGTGTCGGAACTTCCTTGAGCGCTTGAAGGGCTTCATGATTTTCCTGCAGAAGCGGGGCAGGTTCTGCCCGTTCGCGATTGGCGCTGTAACCGCATTTCAGGCATCGGATGAGGACGTCTTCACCTACCGGACTCGGAACCATGAACTCATGGGAAACGTCTCCACCCATAGCGCCCGAGTCTGCCTCAACAACAAGATAGTCGAGGCCACACCGGTCAAAGATGCGACAGTAGGCGTCATACATGGACTTGTAACTCTTGTTGAGTCCCTCATAATCCAGATCGAAGCTGTAAGCATCTTTCATGATGAATTCCTTGCTGCGCAGGACTCCGAAACGGGGTCTCGTTTCATCCCGGAATTTGGTTTGAATTTGGTACAGCGTGATGGGGAGTTGCCGGTAGGAGTTGATTTCATTTCTGACAATATCGGTAACAATTTCTTCGTGAGTGGGGCCAAGGGCGGTGGTTTTGCCATGCCGGTCTTCAAAGGTGATCAGGTCGTCTCCGAACACCTGTAAACGGCCGCTTTCTTCCAGGAGATCCAGCGGTTGCAGCGACGGGAGAAATACCTCAACGGCGCCTGCCCGGTTCATCTCTTCGCGCACAATGGCGATAACTTTATTCAGTACCAGGGTTCCCAGCGGCAAATATGCATAGGCGCCCGCCGTGATCCTCCGGATCAGACCGGCACGGATCATCAGTTTATGGCTCTCGATCTCCGCCTCTGACGGGCTTTCCTTCAGGGTAGGGATGAGTGTTTGCGACCATTTCATCAGTTTCTATTCCTTAAAAATTGTGCGTAATCTGTAAGCCAAACATTATAATTCTTTCTCTGTGTCTTTCAAGGATTTAATTAGGCCTTCGGCGATTTTCTCAATGTAGAGCGACGAGCCTCGTCGCTTTACATCGCAACTTTAAAATTCCTTAGCAGCAAAATAAATGTGAGCAGGCATCTCCGGAGACACTCATGAGGGAGAAATTGTTGAGAGATTTATTGACCACTCAGGAGGTTATATCCCCTCGTGTTTGCAAAACCCAGTTTGAAAATCCTGTCTGCCAGGGCGTCTTTCGTCAGTTTTTTATTTACCGTGATATTCAGCCTCGCTGATAATTCCACGAGGACGTCTTTTTTGAGTTTTGTGAGTTCTTCAAGGATCTTCTCCGTAGGCAAATTTTCCAACTGGTTTTGCAAAGTATTTATGTCAACGGCAGCGCCTTTCGTTTTCCCGGGTTTGGTTTTTTTCGGAAGGAGTATCTCTGCAAGGAGGGGTTTGTCTTTCAGGGTATCAAAAAATGATACCAGGGTATGAATGGCATGTGATACCTGATGTTTTTCTGATGCGTCCGGGAAACGCCCAATACCTTCCTGCAACACGCCGAGTTCTTTGATAATCTCCGGTATCATTTGACTCATCCGTTGTTTTTCAGCCTCACCAGGGAGGCAGGAGAGGCATTCTTTTACCCTTGCTAAGGTATCAATCAGATCGAGTTTTTTTGTTCTTTTTGCCATACGTTACGCGTCATTGACCTTCTCTAAAAATTCCTTTGTTACCTCTTTGTACTGTCCGGCTACACGCATTGCATTTTCATCGTTCAGCAAAAATACGGGCACTGCCATCGCAGAGGCCTCGGTATAGCCAGCACCCCATGAAATAAAGCTTTCAAAACATGCATTCCCGTAGTCCTTTCGGAGTCCGGTTATCTTATCCTTATGAGTACTGACGATACTCTGGCCAGCAGTGCGCACCATAGTAAAGAGTATTCCTTGATGATTGATGCCATGCATTTCTGCATTCGTCAATCGGCATTTGTGATTCATCATATCATGTAATTCCCTGATTTTCCTGATGAGTATATTTATTCCAATCGTTGACATATGGTCAGGTATGGTTGTTATGACATAGGCATCACTTGCAGCGAGTGCATTTTGAGTCACCAGATAGAGATTGGGCGGGCAATCAATGAGGATGTAATCATAGTTGTCTTTTATCCCGTGAATGGCATTTTTCAGGATATGACGTTGTTCCAGGTAAAAAAGGGCATCCCGCATATCATCAGAAGTATCAATGCAAAATAATTCCTTTAACCCCTTGATTGTTCTCCTGAGGATTTGAAGCTGCTCCTGATAAAAACCCGACTCTATCTTCCTCCATGTTTTTGACGCCAATTCAAGGTCAACACCCAATAGATCGATATCAGAGGGGATCAGGTCAAGATTCTTTACGACGTCGTTTGTGGCCTTACCCTCTGTAGATAATTCGATCGGGGATTTCCAGATAATATTTTTAATCTGGCAAGGATCAAAACTATCTCTGAAATACGATGCGAAGAGATTTGCAATGGTTCCGTTATCCTTTTTGAATAATTCCCATCGATGGTACACAGCACACAAAAAAGTCAGATTGGCCTGGGGATCTACATCGATAAGAAGTACCTTTTTGCTGTGGAACAGGGCCAGGGCGCATCCGATATGATAGGTGGTGGTTGTCTTGCCAACCCCGCCTTTGTAGTTAATAAATGAGACAACCTTTGCCATAACCGCACCCTCCTTTATCGAAGTCTCTTTTCATGGAGCATTCTCAGCATAGCACGTTTTATGATGATGCCTGCGTAAACCGCATAGCACAGCACCGCCGCAACCAAAAAAGTTCAACCACAAAGAACGCAAAGTTTTACACAAAGATCACAAAGAAAACATTGCAGAAAAAAGAAGTTTTTGTGGAGTAATACTATAAAGTTTCGGTTAACTCTTTTTTTTCAGTTGACTGGCCACGGCCTGTGTGGCTTGTTTTACCATTTCCGGGTCTCCAAGGTAGTAACTGTGCCGGGGCGTGAGATCATCCTCAAGTTCGTAAACGAGCGGAATGCCGGTAGGAATATTAAGTTCAACAATGTCTTTGTCAGAAATTGTGTCCAGATATTTTACCAATGCCCGGAGGCTGTTACCATGGGCGGCGATAATCACTTTCTTTCCGGATCGGATCGTTGGCGCAATCACTTCATGCCAGCAGGGAAGAAACCGTTCCACCGTGTCTTTCAGGCATTCCGTAAAGGGGATGTGGCCCTTTTTCAATTCCTTGTAACGCTGGTCAAGGGCAGGGCTTCTTGGATCGTTTGGCTCCAGCGCGGGCGGTTGAATATCATAACTCCGTCTCCACAGCTTAACCTGCTGTTCTCCGTACTTCTCAGTTGTTTCTGCTTTATTAAGGCCCTGGAGGGCGCCGTAGTGGCGTTCATTCAGCCGCCAGTCCCTCGTTACCGGTATCCACAGGAGATCCATTTCATCCAGGATGATCCACAGCGTTCGTATCGCCCGCTTGAGCACGGAAGTAAAGGCCATATCAAAGGCATATCCCTCCGCCTTGAGGGTTTTCCCGGCCTGTCTGGCCTCCTGAACGCCTTTTTCTGAAAGATCAACGTCGGTCCATCCGGTAAATAAATTGTCTCTGTTCCAAATGCTTTCGCCGTGTCTCACCAATACAAGTTTATACATGGATCGATCCTCGCTCAGTTGTTATTCTGTTTATCGGTAACAGTACGCTATAAGGTTTGGAATGCAAAAATTCCAGAAACCTATTATACAAAAACCCCGGAAGAGTACAAAAAAATTTTATATAGATCCGGGGAATCTGCCCGTCGGAAGGAATGCCACGTATCCTTAGTATTGCCAGTGGGTGTTTCGGGTAAGACATTACCCATCTTTTGTTAAACGGCCAGACACGGACACTCTGGTTTTAAGATCATCAATGGTATCTATGAAAATAACCGGTGTTTATAATTTGTTCCTTGAGGCTTGACAAGAAAAATACCGCTCAGTATAATGCTTTTCCGCTGGTTTGTTTAAGGAGGCCTATAAAGATCAACTATTTTCTATAGCGTTATTGTGTCAATAAGATAACGTTGCAGGGTCACAATCAGGGCTTCTTTAGAAAAAAGGGCGAAGGATGTTGTGAGGAACTTGCTAAAAGAGAAGATTTTACAAGGTAATGCTATAAGGAGTGCTTATATGAGAGTAGAAGTAGAATTGCCAGAAGTAGGAGGAAATAACGGCGACGAAGCAACCGTTTCTTTTTGGTATGTCGAGGAGGATGAAGAGGTTGAAGAGGGTGAAGACCTCGTTGAGATGATTACAGAAAAAACTACTTTTAATGTTCCAGCCCCTGTGTCCGGCAGATTGTTGGAAATTCTTGCACAGGAAGGCGATGTCGTGAAGGTAGGTGATATTATGGCGATCCTCGAAACTGAGGAAGATGAAGATGATGAGGAAGAGGAAGAGGATGAGGATGAGGGTGATGAAGACGACAATGAAGATGATGATGAGTAGAATGCCGAACGAAGAGCGAAGATACCATTCTTGTTATTTTTATCCACGTCACCTATAACTGCAAATAAATTATTTCCCCCTTCATCCTCCTGTGCCCAGATGGATGAAGGGCGGACAAGACGTTTCCAAAGTCTATAGACGGATCACCGATCACTCATTTGACGTAAGGTTGAATTATTCATGTCTTTCAAAAATATCTTGTGCCAGGAACGTGTTATAAACTTATTTCAAAAAGCCATAGTACACAACCATCTGGCGCATGCATATATTTTTGCAGGTCAGGAGGGGATTGGCAAAACGCTGTTTTCCAAAGAATTAGCGAAAGCAATTTTTTGCCAACATCCGGGTGCGGATGCCTGTGACACCTGCAATCATTGCCAAAGAATTGATCACGACCAGTTTCCCGATCTGTTTTTCGTACTTCCCGAAAAAAACAGCCGGACAATTAAAATTGAGCAAATAAGAGAGTTGCAGGAGGTTGTTCATATCAATCCTCTTGAGTCAAAGTACAAAATTGCGATTATACAGTCCGCCGACAAGATGAATGAGGAATCGTCAAATTGTTTGTTAAAAACACTAGAAGAGCCGCCTTCCTATGCTCTTTTGATATTAATCGTAACTTCTTTAGAGCCGGTACGGGAAACGATTCGGTCACGATGCCAAATCGTGCGATTTTCCCCTTTATCGGTGTCTGCAGTAAAACGTATCCTTATCGATCGTTTTCAAATGGATGCCAAACAGGCAGAACGTCTGGCATACCTCTCCAATGGCAGTATCGAGCGGGCTGCACTCCTTTCCAACACCCGCGCCCTTGAAAATAAAAACTGGCTTGTCGACCGGATTTTAACCTTGGAAATGAATGATAATTTATCTTTCGCAAAAGAATTATTCGAAGAATGGCATATTCAGGACCTGGAAGTGTTGGAGGAAAAACGGTTGCAGGTAAAAGAGCTCATCCTCTCATTTCTCCTGTATTATCGGGATTTGCTTGTCTGTAAGACCGGGGAGAGGGATATATCTCTTCATTATTCTGATTGGCAAGAGGCGTTACGGTCGAAAAGCAAATCATTCTCCGAAGACGTGTTGTTTCATATTATCCAGGTAATCAGGACGTCACTGGAACATCTTGATCGTAATGCTAATATCACTTTGCTGCTGGAGAATATGATAACGAAGATACTCCATCTTCAATCTGGTCGCAGGACCACGCAATCGTTTTTTTAATATCAGGCATGTTACATGCACAGCCAAGCGGCAACGAACTCCTTCCTATCAGGGGGGTTAAAAAACGTGTGGAAAACCAGACGATTGTCATCGGGGAAATAGACGGATCGGGAGATTCCTTATTGCCGGGCAATAACCTTGATTCCTCCCATATAGGGCTGAAGAATTTCAGGAATTGCAATGGAACCGTCCTTTTGCTGGTAGGTTTCAAGGATGGCGATAACCGTTCGGGGCAAAGCCAATCCAGAACCGTTTAGAGTATGTACAAGCCGTAATTTGCCGTTTTCATCCCTGAATCGTATGTTGATACGCCGTGCCTGAAAATCCTCGAAATTACTGCAGGAAGAAACCTCCAGGAATTTGTCCGCCCCCGGCGCCCAGACCTCTATATCATAGCACTTTGCCGCCGCAAAACTCATATCGCCCGTGCATAATTTGGCTACCCGGTATTCAAGCCCCAGCAGTTGAAGCACCTTTTCTGCATTGCCGAGCAGTGATTCGAGCTCATCGTAAGAGGTTTCCGGTCTTACGAGCTTGACTAATTCCACTTTATTAAATTGATGCACCCGGATAATACCCCTCGTATCCTTGCCGTAAGAACCCGCCTCGCGCCGGAAACAGGGGGTATACGCGGTGTAGTAAACGGGAAGGTCTTTGTAAGAGAGTATCTCATCACGATGAATATTGGTGACTGGGACTTCCGCCGTTGGAACGAGAAAGAGATCATCCGGTGCAGTTCGGTACATATCCTCCTCTAATTTTGGCAACTGCCCGGTGCCGGTCATGGATGTGCGGTTTACAAGAAACGGTGGAAATAGTTCGGTATAGCCATGTTCCCGGGTATGGAGATCGAGCATAAAAGAGAATAAGGCGCGTTCCAGTCGTGCGCCAAGGCCTTTAAGTAAGATAAAACCTGAACCAGTGATCTTGGATGACCGTTCCAGGTCCAGGATGTTTAAAAGGCTCCCCAGTTCCCAATGTGGTAAAGGGGTAAAGTCGAAGGTCTTTCGCTGCCCCCAGATTTTGACAATAACATTGTCACTGGCATCCTTGCCGACAGGGACATCTGCTGCGGGGGTATTAGGAATGCGGAGGAGGAGATTGTTGATTTGGGGTTCCAGTTCCTTCAGTCTTTCCTCCAGGGATTTGATTTCATCGCCGATCTTTTTGGTCTCTTCGATGATGGAGGAGGCGTCTTGGCCCTTTTTTTTCAGTTCGCTGACCTCTTTCGATTTCTCATTCCGTTTGCCTTTCAACTGTTCACAGGCATGAATCAGAGACCTGCGTTGGGTATCAAGCTCTAAAATCTGGTCTACGCTGGCTGCATTTTCCTGTTTATGGGCGATTGCCTGTTTTACCTTGTCCGGGTTATTCCGGATGAAATTTATATCAAGCATGGAACACTATGCCTCCAGGGATTCAAATACTTTTCATATGTATCTGATTCGTGAATTCGTAAATTCGATGTGCGTTTTATTTTACTCGTAATTTTAAAGCATGCAAGGGAATTCAATTATTTTGCTGCTTCCAGGATTTAGACGAAAATAAAAAAGGGGTAGCATCAGATAATTCCATTATGCATTCAAGATGGCACTAGTATACAGACATATTAATTACAAATTATATATTGTGGACAATTTTAGCTATATCGCACCGCAAAACAGCATTTATATGTTTCGTTATTAATATGTCTCTACACTAGTCCAATGCCAATTTGTTAAATTTTTCACTGCCTCTTTGTTTTTTGCCATAAGAGTGATCCCCCGCCCTACCTGCCCTATCGCTGCATCCAGAGAATCAAACACCCTATTAGCAAAATAGTCACGCCGAAGTATATTCCATATCTGCTCTGCCGGGTTCAACTCAGGGGAGTATGGCGGCAAAAACACCAGCGATATGTTTTTGGGAATTTCAAGTTCTTTGCCTTTATGGGATGATGCACCATCAACGATCATAACAGGAAACTCATCTGGATGTGCCTTGCTTACCTGTTTGAGAAAACAACTCATACTTTCCGTATTCATCTTTTCCCTTGTCATATGATCAATATCTCCGTCCCACGGACTTACCGCTGCATACTCATACCGAAACTCCCGCACCAGGGCAAGATTAACCACTGGTCTGTGGGGCGATGGCGCCCAGCAGGCACGAGGATCACTCATCCGCCCAAAGCGGGCCTCGTCCTGCAACATAAGGCGAACCCGGAGATTGTCCTGGTTTTTTACGCAGGCGGTAGCCACCAGTTCCGGAAGGTTTTTTTCAACTCCTCCTGCGCAGATCGATTACTCTTGGGATGTTTGGTGTCAGGCCGCACCTTTCTCCATCCATGACGCGCCAGTAATCGATATGTCGTTGACATATGCGTAGTATGTCCAAGTCGTTTTACCAGAGCTGCATGAATAGGAGGTACAGAAAGAACACCACCTGTTGTTGCCTCTGCTTCCCATGTTGATAGGAATTCCCGCTCATCCTCTATGGGTAAAGAGAAACGACGCCGTCCGCCCCAGGAATTCCTCGGGACATCATCTTGATAGCGAAATTCCTCTCGATTGCGAAAGACTGTTCGGCGGCTTGTTCCGAGCACTTCTGCCGTCTTTTCCGCATCAAGGCCAATCTCGGTCATCAACAATACCGATAATGCCTTGCGAAGCTCTGCGGCAGTGATTGCCTCATCGCGAAGTTTACGGGCTTGACGGATTTCTCCTTCGGTTGTATGCGTTATTCTTGCCATGGGTCACCTCCATGACAAGATTATGCATTGGCGACATCTTGAATGCAATGTAGAATTAGTTTATTTTGGGTTGTTTTGGGATATTGTGTCCACATTTTGTTCACAATTTTATTGATTCTGAGTGTATCGCATATTATTTCATAATCTCTTGTATTTCATCCCTACCAATACCTGTTTGCTTTAAAATCTCATGTAAAGTTCCTTTAGGCCGGTCTTTTTTATGAAATGGGACAACAACCCTTTTTTTGTTTTCTGGGTTGTAGTAAATATGATGGCTGCCTTTAGTCCTATCAAGAATAAACCCTTTTCTTTCAATGAGCTTAATAACCTGTTGAGAAGTAAGCGGCGGAAGTTTAGGCATGAGATTGTATCGTTAAAGTATATTCCAGGGTATCTTCCTCTGTGGGTATTTCTTCACCATGTATTTTCAAGCTTTCTATATACAGCTCGATTGCTTCTTTTGCCATTTTGATTGCACCTTCAATAGTATCGCCATAGGTAACACAGCCTGGTAGAGAAGGAACAATTACTGTATAGCCACCCCCTGGTTCTTTCCTGAGTAAAATCCGATAATTAAGTAATTTCATGATTTATCTTCCTTTTTAAAAAGATTGATTTTTGTTTTAAACGGTGGAATTCAATAAGGAGCATTCACTGATAAGTCTTTTAAAATTATACTCTTTTTGATGCTTATGGCAATAAATTTTACATTCGCAATTTCTTTGGGTCATCCTAAACGATTCTGATTGCCTTTTTGTTCTATAGAGTTGTGTCCATGCTAAGGAAAATCACAGTTGCCGCAAAGTCGCTAAAACACGGTGGTTTTTGTTTGACCTAAATCCTGCAACAAGGCTTTGCCTTGTTTGCAGGATTTAGGTAACATAAATCTTTTTCAAATCACAATCCGCCCTGCCAATAACAACAATGTCATCTTCTTCAAGAGAGGCTACATATCGAAAATCATGCCCAGCCGGTGATTGAAGATATTTCTTCGGTATCCAGAGTTTTTTCAATAATATGTTCAATGGGTATACTTCCCATACCACCGGAAATATACCCGGCCACAAGGGGCACCGAATAGCCTTCCTCTTCATTGATCTTCTGTTCGGGTAAGACAAGGTAGCGATCCTCATCGGCGAGAAGCCTTTCCACACTTACCCCTAAAATTTTGGCGACCTCGTAGGTATTGGAAACACTAATATCACTTCCACGCATAATACTGTCAATGATGGATCTCTTGAGGCCTTTGCTAATCAAGACATGAGTTCCACCAAATTTTTTTGATAATTTTATGTAATTGTTTTTCAGAGGCATACAACACATATGCTTCCTGTGATGTATTTTGTTATTGACAAATACAACACTAAGAGGATAACTCCTAAAAGTTAAAACAAATAATCTCGATAATGGCAAACCCAGGGCGGCCTGGGGGGCGTAAAGTGTAGGGTCTTTAGAGATAAAGACAGCCTTACTGCCGAAAGATGATGAATGTACTAAACAAGACAAGCAAGAAATTTGTGTGTAAAAAATCAAGGCAGATCATACCTGCAAGGTATTGCGGGTATCATCTGCCTTTCTTATTTGAAGTGATATGAGTGACATGAAAAACTTTGGGTCTTTTAACAACATGATGAGATAAACGAATCTGGTTGTTAAAAATAAGACAGGTCAATATTACTCTGAAGATAAGTTAAGAAATATATGGGATGATGTAAGGGAGGAAATAGGCCTGAGTAAATCAATTAGACTTTATGATGTCACAAGACACAGCGTGGCATCGCAATTGGTAAATAAAGGGGTTCCGCTTCTTAGTGTATCACGTTTACTTGGTCATAGTAATACAAAGATGACAGAGCGATATGCACACACAGATTTAGAAAAGCTAAAAGTTGATATTGCAAACCTGTCGCTGCAAGGCGAAACTGTCACCAAGCTGTCATCAGAAGAAAAAACGGTTTTATAAGTGCTTTAATACCAGGGAGATAAAACGAGGCCGACGGGACTCGAACCCGCAACATCCAGATCGACAGTCTGGTACTCTAACCAATTGAGCTACGGCCCCAATGGTAATGGCAATTTCACCTTTGTAGGGCAAATTAATGGTGGGCGATATAGGACTCGAACCTATGACCCCTTGCTTGTAAGGCAAGTGCTCTAGCCAATTGAGCTAATCGCCCGTGTGGGAAGTCAAAGTATATCATCTCATTTTTCATGAGTCAATAGAATTCTAACGTTTCCACGTCATTGGCAAGAAGAGGAGGATTAAACTATAAATTTCCAGTCTGCCTAAGAGCATACAGAAGCTCAAAACCCACTTGCCTGCATAAGCCACGTCACTAAAGTTAGCCATGGGGCCAACCTTTGCCAGGCCTGGTCCACAGTTGGCCATGCAGGTTGCTACGGCTGAAAAGGCAGTGATTATATCCGTGTTCATCGTCATTAATGCCATGGAAGAGATGCCAAAGCATCCTAAATAGACAACAAAAAACACGGAACTCTCGGTAATAATTTCTTCACTCACCGATTCCCCGTTGAGTTTTACATGTTTTACCATGCGTGGCCGCAATATGCGCGTCAATTCTCTGAAGCTCGACTTTAGCAAGAGTAATATCCGTACGCATTTTATGGCGCCACCCGTTGAGCCTGCACATGCTCCGATAAACATTAATAAGACCAAGAGAAAACGACATGCATTTGGCCATTGATCAAAATTTGCGGAAGCATGTCCGGTTCCCGTGCATACCGTGATTATCTGAAAAAAGGCATATCGAAAAGAATTTCCTAAATCGCAATAACGGTTGTCCTTGATCCCACCATTAAAGAATTCTGGCCTGCTAAAGTACAGCGTTATCGCTACAAATATAATTGCTGTCAAAATGACACCTGAAAAGAATTTGAGTTCCGAATTCCTAAAAACCTTCTTAAATTCTTTTTGAAAACACTGATAGTAAAGTGAAAAGTTACATCCGCAAATAAACATGAAGGTGGCGACGGTAATTTCTACATAAAGATTGTTATAAAAGGCAATACTGGTATTTTTTGTAGAAAAACCTGCGGTAGATACGGTACTGAAGGTATGACATATCGCATCAAAAAGGGGCATCCTCCCACAGAAGAGGGCCAATACCATAGCGGCAGTAATAATGAGATAAATGAGCCATAGTAATTTTGCCGTCTCGCCTATCCGTGGTTTTAATCTATCGGCAGTGGGGCCGCTGACCTCGGCGCTAAAAAGTTGATAGCCACTAATCCCCAAAGCAGGCAGCAAGGCAACGAAGATAACGATAATTCCCATGCCACCTAACCAGCAAGTAAATGCCCTCCAAAAGAGGATGCTCCGGGGCAGTATCTCAACATCCTTAAAAATAGATGCCCCTGTGGTAGTAAAACCACTGGTTGTCTCGAAAACAGCGTCACAATACGTTGTGCATACGCCAGACAACCAGAAGGGAAGCGCGCCCAGAAAAATACACACGATCCAGCTAAACGTTACAATGGCAATACTCTCCCGAATGCTGATTTCCGCGTCTTTTTTTCTAAAAAATGCCTTGCTTAATCCACCTAAGATGCCGGTAATAATGATGGCATAAATGAATGCCCACATTGCGGCATCATCGTTATAATAACAGGCTACGCCGAAGGGAATGAGCAGGATTGCAGCCAGCATGAGCACTAGGTTGCTTACCGTATATAAGACAACAGAAAGATTCATAATTTATGTGGTTTAATCCATGGAAGAATTTATGTTCGGTCTTTCTTGCTGATGAAAAGGGATTGAACCTTTTCTACGGCATGGGGCAGGGCAAAGACGATGACCCTCTCATCAGGGTTAATGATGGTATTGCCTGCAGGTATCTGCATGGCGCCTTCGCGTACAATGGCGCCCAGGATTGAACCTTGAGGAAAGGGTATTTCGCGGAGGGGTTTACCCACGATCTTTGAACCTTCCACAGCTACCAGCTCTATGGCCTCAGCATCACTTTGCTGAAATTTTACTACGGAAAGCGTGTGCCCGCGCCGGATATGCTGTAATATAGAACCCACCGTAATGAGACGTGGATTAATTACGGTATCCATGCCTAATGAATTGATAATAGGCACAAATGCCGGGTCTACCGTGAGCACGATGGCCTTCTTTGCGCCAAGTCTCTTGGCTAACAATGCAGAGAGGATATTGGCCTGTTCGTTCTCTGACACTGCCACGAAAAAATCGGCGATGTCGATGGATGCTTCCTTCAGGAGATCGATGTCAAGGGCGTTTCCCTGCAGGATGACCGTTTTATCAAGCACCGTTGCGGCCTGCTGGGTTTTTTCACTATCGGATTCTATCATGGTCACCTGAATTTTTTGTGCCTCCAGTTTTTTCGCCAGCTCAATACTCGCACGATTTACGCCGTAGATAACGACCTTTTCTACTTCGTCTGCGCGCCGATTGACCATCGGCAGAAAATATGGCAATGCCGCTTTTGCAACGAGCACAAAAATGGTGTCGTGCGGCAGTATCTTGGTTTCACCCGTCGGAATAACCATTTCATCGTTTCGCTGGATGGCAACGATGAGAAATGAATCGGTAGATTCGACTTCCTTTAATTCAGAGAGTTTTTTCCCTGCGATGGGGGCGTCGTCTGGCACGTTGAACCCCCGCAAAAGGATATCGCCCTCAGTAAAATCGGCTACATAGGTGGCCCCCGGCGTCCCAATGATATTCAGGATGGAATCCACCGTTATCTTTTCCGGATTTACCACGTGATCTATGTGGAATCCGTTTTGATGCATGACCGGTTGCTCATCGCTAAACTCCGGACTTCTTATCCTGGCAATTTTGGTTTTGACACCATAATGGTGGGCGATCATACATACCACCATATTAATCTCATCACTGTTGGTAACCGCCAGCACCATATCGGTGTCTTTTATCCCCGCTTCTCCCAGGACTGCGAGAGAACTGGCGCTTCCTGACACAACAGAAACGTCCAGCTTTTCACTAATCCGTTTTACGAGTTCATGGCTTTTTTCGATAACGGAGATGTCGTGCCCCTCTTTTGATAGTTGCTTTGCCAGATTAAAACCAACGGCACCCGCACCAATAATAAGTATTTTCATAATGCCTTGCTCATGCCTCGCTTAATAATTATTTCGTGTTCTGACGATTGGACATTTCTTCCGGTTCCGCCTTCTGGCTTACCTTATCCGGCCGAACGAGACTCTCTGAACTCCGATTATTCAATTCCTGAAAGGAAGCCTTAAGGGGTTCTCCGCCCAGATTCGGATCCTCTGCCTTTAGATCATCGATAAGGCTCTTTACCTTTTCATACCGTTCCTGCGCGAACAGTGTTTTGGCTATGTCCAAGCGACTCTGCCAGCACCATGGTTTGTTTTCCGGATTTTCTTTAACCCAGGTTGCGCACCATTCTAATGCACGGTCATATTGTTTTGTCTCTTTTAAGCATTGAATGAGTTCCGGTTTTATAGTGTCGTCATTCGGAAATTGCTTTACTATTTCCTCGTAAAGACCCAAAGCCTTTTGCCAATCCCGTAAGGCGAGCAGCGTTTTCGCCAGTTTAATCTTCGCTTGTGAAACCTTCTCCTGAAGCTCCGGCTGGTTTGAATATTCAGCAATTTGCCTTTCGAGGAGATATTCTGCCCTTTTGTAATCTTTGCTGGCATAAAAGGTCGTTGTCACCTTATCCATGCTATCAAAATTCATTTTCTTAATACTGACCAGAGATTCCGCAGCCTGTTCCGCAACACGCTTATCACTATCCTGCAGCGCCTTTATCAAAGATTCTATTGCCTGCACATTCCCGATTTGTCCCAGCGCTGTCACGGCAGATTCCCTCACCCGTGCGCTGGTGTCGGAAAGAAGTTTTATGAGGGAATCAACACAAACGGGATTTCCAATCTTGCCCAGACTATCGGCGGCATACCAGCGTACCCGTTCCTGTTCGTCATTCAGTGCGGCAATCAAAGCGTCTACTGCCCTGCTGTCGCGGAGTTTTCCCAGTGCCGCTGCCGTATATTCCCGTATCTGCGATTCTTTATGGGTTAAAAACATGAGCAGGGGTTCAACTGCCCGCGGATCTCCAATTTGGCCCAGCGCTTCTATCAAGGCGCAGACAATGGATAGATCGGTATTTTTACTGAGCGCTGAAATTAACGCATCTCCTGCTTCTCGTTTCCCCAGTTTTCCCAGTGATTTCGCCGCTTTTTCTCTGACGTTAAGGCTTTCGTCGTCCAGGGCGTGAACCAGAGGTTTCACAGCCCTTTCATCACCAATCTCTCCTAATGCCTGAATTGCCTCGGCGCGAACCTCTTCTGACGTATCTGAAATCGCCTGAATTAACACATCGATGACTGACGGGTCTTTGAGTTTTACCAGTTCTTTTGCTGCAAATATCTTCACCTCAGGATAGTCGCTCTTGAGGGCTTCAATTAGAGGTTTCGGGTCTGTTGTGTCTGGCCGTGCCTCAAGCAGCTTGATCGACTTTTGAGCTACCTCCAGTTTTACTTGTTTGATTTCTGATTCCAGTTGCTTCTCATGTTCTTCCTGCTTAACGACGAGATCCTCGAGCCATTGCTCACGGGTTTTTGTCTTATTCAGTTCCCACCATTTATTCCACCAAATGGGATCATTGCCGCTCGACAGTTTCGTGATCTTTTCCAGAGATCTTTTCGCAATTTCACGCAACCCGGGGTCGTCGGCCGCAAGCATTCCAATCAAAGGTTCTATGGCATCCCGATCGTTCGTATTTCCCAGCGCCTTTGCCAATAACATCTTCACATTGAGTGGCCGCTGTGGATCCAGCATTGCCTCCGACATCATCAGAACGGAATTCGTCGTCTTCAATTCTCCCAGGGTTTCAACCACGGCATCCTGTATTGCAGCCGAATCGCTCTCCAGGAGAGATATCAGGACGTCCGTTGCGCGATCGTCCCTGGTAAATCCAAATGCCCTGATAACGGAGATCTTAACGTCCTCGCGTTCCTTAGTATCTTTTAATATTCTTATCAGAGGCTCCTGTGCATTGAGCAGATTAAGGCCCAACAAAGAAACAGCCGCCGAACTTCGGATGGTGGGATCATGGGAATGCAACTGCTCTGTCCACTCATCTAATTTTCGCCGAAGTTCGACGGCGGTCTTTAGCTGTACCCGCTCGATTGCAATTTTTTCTGTAATTGCAGCACATCCTGCCGCCGAAGACAGACTTATCAGCGCAAGGAATAAGCGCACAATCAAATTTTGTCGTTTTTGCATAAAAAAACGGTTTACACACGACCGCGAGTTTTGAGAAAAGGGTAGCATTGGGTGAGGATTTTGATGCAGTTTTTCATAGTTAACGCACATTTACCTTAACAGATTTTGCATTTTCAGTCAATATAAAAGACACGCCATCGCGTTGCAAATTGCATCTCCTTTGCATGACTATGTGAATGATGCTTGGCAAAAGGGAGTTTTTGAAGGGTCTGAGAATCTTCTGTGTATGGCATATAAATTTTCGTAACAATTTACTTTTTTGAAAAATCCCAATAAAGACGATGTTTACCATACCGCGTAGGGGCAGGTTTCCCTACACGGTAATATTATTTATCGAGAGAATTTTTCAAAGAGCTAAATTGTTACAAATTTTCAATTTTTTTTGGTTTTGCAAGGTGGTGCGGTCAAACGCCGTTTGTTGGCGTCTGCGCTAAATTCGATCCTTTCCCTTCATGGGCGAAAGGAAAAAAACTTTTTTTTCAACAAACCTGCCGCCGTAAAAAAATTGACATAAAACTGTTCCGCCTGCCTCGTATAGGATTTTTCCAGGATAGCATAATCGTCCAGCATCTTTTGTTTGTCGGAGACAATCCCTTTGAGGGATTCGAGTTCTTTCGTGTAAGCGTCAGCCCACCGGACAATCATGTCCTTTGTCACTTCCACGTGAAACTGGATGCCGTAAATATTCCGGCCGCATTGTAACGCCTGATTCTGGCAGAGTTCGGAGAACGCCAATCGTTTCCCGCCGGACGGTATACCAAAGGTGTCTCCATGCCATTGAAATACCTTAAAAACTTCCGGAAGGTCTTTGAAGAGGTCATCCTTGAGTCCATGATCGCTGAGAACGATCTTGTGCCAACCAATCTCTTTTTCAGGATTTTTTGTTATCCGGGCGCCGGTTGCTTTTGCAATCAATTGGGCGCCCAGGCAGATCCCGAGAAAAGGGACTTCCTCTTCAACGATTCTTTTGAGCAGGATATCCTCGTCTTTCAGGAAACGGTATTCCTCTTCTTCATACACGTTCATGGGGCCGCCGAGACAAATAACCGTCCGAAAAGCCTTTGCCCATTTCGGCACTTTGTCCCCCTGGGAGAGATCAACAACGGTATACGGCAACGCGTTATCATCCAGGAAATCAGCAATCGTGCCGGGCCCTTCAATATCAATATGTTTTATGAATAAAACCACGGCTCAACTCCATAAAGAATCATTGTTGTCTTATCGTACTCCGGTACAAAATCTTTCTTCGCACATTTTTATCCCTTCGTCTTCTCTGGCTTCGTCGTGAGCTCAGTCGGGAGACAGGGAGGGATTGGGTTGTAGGTGTGCTCTGTATACAAAATCAAATATACAGAAGTTCGCGGTTGAATACAAGATGAAAGTCGATCTGTCCTTGTCTGGTAAAGAAAGAAGTTATGAAAGGTAATACAATAAATACCCTTGACAATTTTGACGCAATAGATTTTATTGGTCTTAAGCAGGAATAGTTAGGCATTTGCAATCTCGGCACAGACAAACAACGCCTGTCGTTTGACGGTGTGTTCGTGACGAAATGCATAACATCCGGTCAACTGCATAACGCAGCACAGCCGCAACCAAAAAGTTCAACCACAAAGAACGCAAAGTTTTACACAAAGATCACAAAGAAAACATTACAGGAAAAAGAAGTTTTTATGAAGTAATACACTATAAAGACGATGAAGATTTCTATACCATCAAATAAAGGAGAACGCATGAAGAAGATGAAATTTGCCCTGATCAGCTTTGTATTTGCCCTTATCGTGATCGACCCGATTGTTGCCACCGCCGATGAACCACCCAGTCATATCGGGTATGGAAGAGGCGGAAGGATGCAGGGGGGCTCTGTTTCCGAACGGTCAAAGGAACCTATCCAGCCGGTTCCCATCAGCTTTGACTATGATACCGCAAAGGTAGAATTAGGGAAGAAATTGTTCTTTGAACCACGGTTGTCTAAATCGGGCTGGATTACGTGCAATTCCTGCCATAACCTCTCTACGGGTGGCGTGGATAATTTGCCAACCTCGATCGGGCACAAATGGTTGTTTGGACCGATAAACTCGCCCACCGTTCTGAATGCAAAGTTTAATCTGGCGCAATTCTGGGATGGACGGGCAAAAGACCTGAAGGAGCAGGCAAAAGGTCCCATCGCCAATCCGATGGAAATGGCTTCAAACCACGAGCTTGCCGTGGAGGTGTTACAATCAATACCGGCTTACGTGCAATGGTTTAAGGAGGTATATGGGGGCGACAAAATTACCATCGATAACGTTGTTGATGCCATTGCTGCGTTTGAAGAGACGTTAACAACGCCAAACTCAAGATTCGACTGGTGGTTAAAGGAATATGACGACAAAATTACCGATGAAGAAAAGGAAGGATACGACCTGTTTAAGAATAATGGGTGTATCATCTGTCATAACGGTTTTGGTGTGGGAGGAACCGCTTTCCAGAAATTTGGAAATGCAAAACCGTACGACAAAGATACCCAGACCCTTGGCAGATATAATGTAACAAAAGAGGAAAAAGACAAATACGTGTTCAAGGTTCCCCTGCTCAGAAATATTGAACTGACAGCGCCCTACTTCCATGATGCAAGCACGTGGAGCCTGGGCGATGCGGTAAAGATCATGGCCGAATATCAGTTGGGGGTAACGTTTTCCGATGATGAAACGAGGAAGATTGTCGCATTTCTCCGAACCCTGACCGGAGACCAGCCGTCCGTCCTTTTTCCCATTTTGCCACCGTCACATGAAAATACCCCGAAACCCAATCGGAACTGATTTTCTGCTGTTCCTGTTCAGGCATACTCATAACGAACCCAGTGGCAATCAGGTTCGCCTTACCAAAGATGGGTCAAGGGAAATGTGGGAGGAAAATTTGTAATGATGTTACGTGTGCAGGAAATAGCCACAATCAGATACTATCGTATTACCGTATAAAATCTTTCTTTTTTGCAAATTTTTACAACCCCTTTCACCCTCTTTTCTAAGGAGGGGTGTGTTGCGTTATGTATGACTTACTGCAAAAATATTTTGGCTATACGAGCTTCTATCCGCTTCAGGAAGACATCATTAAGGAGGTGCTGGCACAGCGGGACGTCTTTGTCCTGATGCCGACGGGGAGCGGTAAATCCCTGTGCTACCAACTGCCGGCGCTTCTTTTTACCGGTGTGACAATTGTTATCTCTCCCCTGATAGCCTTGATGAAAGACCAGGTGGATGGTTTACTGGCCAATGGCATCCCGGCGGCCTATATCAATAGTTCTTTGAGTTATCATGAAGTTGATGCACGAAGGCAGCAGTTGTTGAAGAATGAGCTCAAGATCCTTTATGTCGCGCCGGAGAGGCTGCTGATGTCTGAGTTTCTCGAATTCCTGCGGGGGCTGAAGGTTTGCCTGTTTGCCATCGATGAATCGCATTGCATTTCGGAATGGGGACATGACTTCCGTCCTGAATACCGTCAGCTAAAGGTATTGAAGGAGAAATTTCCCCATGTTCCCGTTATGGCCTTGACCGCCACCGCCACGCAGGTGGTTCAGGATGATATTATCAGGCAACTGAACCTGTCTCGTAATAAGGTTTTCAAGGCAAGCTTTAACCGGAAAAACCTGTATTACCAGATAAAACCCAAACACGATCCTTTCCACCAGATCCTCCAATACCTGAATGGCCGCCGGACGGATTCGGGCATCATCTACTGCCAGAGTCGTAAGGCCGTGGAGACCCTTGCGTCGGGTTTGCAGGCAAAAGGATACCGTGCGTTGCCATACCATGCAGGCCTTACGGCTGAAGTCAGAACGGAGCATCAGGAACGGTTTATTCGTGACGACGTAGAGATTATTGTGGCAACGATTGCCTTTGGGATGGGTATCCATAAACCTGGTGTGCGGTACGTAATCCATTACGATTTACCGAAGAGCATTGAGGGATATTATCAGGAGACAGGGCGCGCCGGACGGGATGGGTTGCCAGGCGACTGTATCCTCTTCTTTAGTTACGCCGATAAATTCAAGATAGAACACTTCATTCAGCAAAAAGAGGATGAAAATGAAAGGCAGATTGCATATAAGCAACTGAGGGAGCTGATAACGTATTGTGAAAGCAATGTCTGCAGGAGAAGGGTATTGCTTGCCTATTTTGGCGAGCAATTCGAAGAGCCGAATTGTGGTGGTTGCGATGTTTGTGTGGAACCGAAGGAACGGTTTGATGGAACGATTGCCGCGCAAAAGATATTATCCTGTGTTTACCGGACGGGCGAACGGTTTGGGATAAATTATATTGTTGACGTTTTGTTGGGCGCAAGGAATCAAAAGGTGTTGCAGAACCGGCATGACACCCTGAAGACCTATGGTGTCGGGAAGGAGTATGCAAAGGTGCAGTGGCAGTCGTTTATCCGAGAATTAATACAGCTCGGATATTTAAAGTTGGACGGAGATGAATATCCCATCCTGAAACTGCACGAAAAGAGCCGTCCCGTCCTATTGGGTGATGAAAAGGTCTCTTTGATAAAACCCGCGGAGAAAATTCCCGTTCAGAAGGCCGAAAGGAGTGACAACTATGATCACACCTTGTTTGAACGTTTGAGGGCCTTGCGAAAGACGCTGGCCGATCAGGAGGGGGTGCCGCCGTATATCATTTTTCATGACACCAGCTTGAAAGAAATGACGGTCTCTTATCCGCAGAGCTTGCTCGATTTACGGAAGATAAGCGGTGTTGGAGATCAGAAATTAGTGAAGTACGGAAAGGCGTTTGTTGAAGAGATCGTCAACTACTGCGAAGAAAATAACATCATGCCAAGGCAATTCTGCCAGCCATCTGCTGAATTTTCCGCAAAACAGCAAAAAATTTCTACGATTCAACTGACATTCGACCTGTATAAACAACGCCTCACCATTCCTGAAATTGCACAAAAGAGAGGTCTGGCGGTATCCACGATTGCCTCTCATCTGGAAAAACTGATCCTGGATAGTGAAGACATTTCCCTCGACGACCTTGTTACCTCAGAAAAGCAGCAGCAGATCAGAAAGGTGTTTGCAGAAGCAGGCATGCAGACGCTCAGCCCGGTAAAAGAGAAATTAGGGGAAGGGTATTCCTATGAGGAGATAAGACTCGTCAGGGCAAAGGTGATGGTCGAAAGGTGAAAAAGGGCAAGTAACTATACGGCATATCAATATTGGTAATCTATTTTCTCTTGGCATGTCAGGCAAGGGGTGACCCATAGCCCTGGCCTCCTAAAGGCACCCCGGGTATTGTTGATGGCCAAGATAATGCTTGTGACTCGTCCGGTTGCTCCACGAATATTTCGTGGATAATAAAACTGTAGGAATTACCTTTTTGCAAGGGTAAATCTTCTGGTAGGGTGAGTGACTATTATGAAATCAACGATATCGAGAGATAATGAAAAGCATAAGCGATTAGAGGAAATTAAATCACTAATCAAGGTATGGCCCCCGATCCTGACCCCCGATCCCCCGATCTTCCTCCCCCATTTCATTCCTTATTTCCCATGCCCATTCGAGGCACGTGGGGATTCCTTCGCCTTTTATGCCACTTTTTGTCATCTTTTCGTGTCTTTGCTCGTTTTTCCCTATCCCAACCCCTTCTTTCTCTTGCCTTGCCACTCCCCCTTTTTTGCCTATCATGACTTTGACGTTACCCTGTCTAATTTTCATTGACATATTCCGCTATTTAAGTTATAATCAATAATGGAAGAAAAGCGGCCGAGTTCGGCAAATAGCAAGACGGGTATTGTTCTCAGGGCAACATAGTTGCTCTTTTACGTGAGGTTACTTAACAGGAGGATCCACAATGATACGTCACGGTCACTATGCATTAGGCGGTGAGAATCCACCTAAATCGACATACTATGAGCAGGGTAAATTTGGACGAATGTTCCCAACGTTACCGCCATTTGCTACTGACACACCTACGGTGAGAAACGCGCTTAAAGAGCTAGGAAAGAAAGGGGGGATCATGGATGCGAACGATGATATGGACATTATAACGAATCCAAATCTCGCGCGCGATTTGATTACCAATCCCGCGTTGAATATCAACAACCCGAATAATCCTGCACTTACAGCGGGGATGACATTCCTGGGTCAATTTCTCGACCACGACATGACATTTGATCCAACTTCAAGCTTGGAGAGGCAATCCGATCCGGAATCTATCCAGAACTTTCGGAATCCTTTGCTCGAACTCGATAACATGTATGGATCGGGTCCCGGTGCTTCTCCACATCTTTATGATCAGAGCGCAAGCGGTGAAGGTATCAAGTTTTTGGTGGAAGAAATCCCCGGTGCAGTAGCAGTTTCTTCCGGCGGATTTGTCCGCTTCGATTTGCCTCGAAATAGCCAAAATACTGCACTCGTTGGCGATCCACGCAATGACGAAAACCTGATTGTCTCGCAGTTACATCTAGCGATGCTCAAATTCCACAACGCTGTGGTGGATCACGTGAAGACCGATCTCGGACTTACGAATCCCGGTGAGGTATTCGCTGAGGCGCAGCGTCTGGTGCGCTGGCATTACCAGTGGATCATCGTGCACGAGTTTTTGGAGAATACCGTCGGTAAACCGATGGTCGATGATATCCTCGTCAATGGGCGTAAATTCTATAAATGGCATAACCAGCCGTTTATACCGGTCGAGTTTTCGGGGGCGGTCTATCGCTTCGGCCATTCGCAGGTGCGACCGTCGTATCGTTCTAACTTTGGTCCCACGCCAGCGGTTCTCAATTCGCAGGTCTTTAAGTTGATCTTTAACGATAGCTTACCGGATGGGACTGATCCCAATGATCTGCGCGGAGGAAAGCGCGCACCAACACGATTCATCGATTGGCAAACATTCTTTGATTTCGGAGATGGAGAGGTAAAGCCAAACAAGAAAATCGATACGAAGTTATCGACTGTGCTATTTGACCTGCCGGGTTTCCCGCCAGGTGACGTGCAGTCACTCGCACAACGCAATTTGCTGCGGGCACTTACCTTTAGCCTGCCTGCTGGCCAGAGCGTAGCTAAAGCGATGGGCGTACCGTCGCTCGATGCGACGGATCTCGCTGATCTGAAGCCGCTTAAGCTTCACAACCGCACGCCACTTTGGTTCTATGTGCTAAGGGAGGCGGAAGTAAAAGAAGACGGAAAGCAGTTGGGCCCGGTCGGCGGTCGCATTGTTGCAGAAGTGTTCATCGGCCTGTTGCAAGGTGATGGCATGTCGTACCTAAAGCAGGATCCGGCTTGGATGCCGACACTTCCGAGTGCCACAGCGGATACATTTAAGATGACGGATCTGCTCAAGTTCGCGGGGGTCGTTGCAAGTCTATAGAGAATTATTAGACCAGACAATACCTATGTAACGGTAAAAGAAAAGGAAAAAGTGACCAATACCGTAGGTCGGGTTAGCACGGAGAAAAGGGAGAAAAGGGGTCAAATCTTTACAGGTTGTCCGAGAATTCAATAGCAATCTTAAACATATACTATATATGGTCTAATATTAACGCAATTTGTCAATATATAGTATAGTATCTGGTGCTCAAAGCAATTCTCGGACAACCTGTTTATTGTTGACAAAGCTGCTTCAACTCTTTGGATCATCTGGGAAAGATACTTGTCGTCTTTCAGTCTTTCCCGTAATCGTTTTCTCCCCTGGCTCACGGTACTATAGTCTACCCCCATCATTTTTCCTATCTCAGTTCCGTTGAGCCCACCAACCCGATAGAACAAGTCCATCGCCATTTGTCTTATTATACCCCGTTCCTTTTTTATTTCATCAAAACTTTTCTTCGTCTCTTTGCAGAGTGCGGCAATGATTGCCTCTTTTGTGGTATATTTTTTTAGCCGCTGTACCGCCGGTATTTCACGTGACTTCGCTGGCAAAAACCTGTCTCTTACCCACTTGATAAACGTCTCACTTCCCAGTATGCTTCCTCCGGTAACCTCTTCTTTTATGTCAATACCTGTCGATATATCCTTGCAGATCGTCTCCCAATACAATCTCCTTCCTTCTGTGTTGTCCCCTCCATACGACTCAAATATCCTGGCATAATCAATAGTACCATTTCTTCTGATATCATCGACATAGCCCAAAAGGCTGTTCCACGGGTAGTTCCTCAAATATTTCTTCTTTTCTGACAAGGGCAGCTTTCCTTCTCGTTTCGTTCTCGCCGGGTTTACATGGATATATCGGGATACAATATGCAGATAGCTTCTCTTTTCCATGAGAATACTCTTGTATCTCCCCTGATACAAATGACCGGCCCTCTTATAGTATTACTGTATAAAAACTTCTTTTTTTGTAAGTTTTTTCATAAGCCCCTTTCAGGAGGTACCGTTTTTTATGAGTGAAAGATTGCTTCGCTTCACTCGCAATGACAACGTGCAGTGTGCCATCAAAGTGCATGGTCACTGTCATTGCGAGGGCCTTTTCCGAAGCAATCTCCCCACTTTCATAAAGGAAATTTGGTTGCGGCTGTGCTGCGCTATGTCTTTTGTTATAATGAGATGTGTAAGTAATGTTAAACCATCTCATAAATTCACTGAGATTGGCAAGGGGTGTTTCTAAGAGCAGATGGAAATGATTCTCCATGAGGACGTAACAATACAGGATGATATGATACGTCCTCAGTCCGTCATTCAACAACTCAAGAAACACGTTTTTATCACAATCATCCTTGAATATTGCCCTCCGTTCGTTACCCCGGCAGGTCATTTGACCCCTTTCGTTACTGTGACCCCTTTCGTTACTTCCGAAAGGGTTTAAAAGGATAAGATATTATGGGGTGCAAGCGACAAAGACGTTTGAACAGGTGCGGGAGATTATTCGAGAAGCCTTGTCAAAAGTTAAAAAGGTATTGAAGGGGGCGGTGAAGATGATTGCGCAGAGGAGGTATCGCGAGAGATATAGGGAGAGCACGGGGAAAGACCCTTTAGTCTGTCCGCATTGTGGTCAAGAGATGGACATTTGCACGATATGGCATCCCCGGTATGGGGTGATTTATGGTGAGTTGGATGAGATAAAAAGAGGTAAGTATGAGCAAAAGGAGAAAGAAACCTCCCGAGAGGAAGGTAATGGAGGACCATTCGGTCCAGCACCAAAGGAGTACAAATACCGTTGTTCAGTATGTGGAACTGAGCTTTTGGTCAATGAAGCAATTGCTGATGCGGGCATCGGGATGGCCAAATCCAGTAAGGAATATTCTGAAGGGTACATGCCAAAGGTCGGATGTCCAGGGTGTAATATTAACCGTCTCATAATAGTATTGACATAGTAATGCCAATATGGTATCATGTATTTATGAAAAAGAATGATGCCAGACGGTTAGATCACAAAACGCTTACCGAGTTGAGAAAGCGTGCGGTAAATA